>Ga0364907_10089_pt1 | contig 37075 bp, 31 predicted proteins | sample ExccelJu500002D3_2_FD_206960 | JGI IMG/M metagenome (GOLD analysis project Ga0364907, IMG submission 206960) | Enriched cells from Trout Bog Lake Hypolimnion, Wisconsin, USA - BchlTB.July02.5000.02.D3 | ecosystem: Environmental > Aquatic > Freshwater > Lake > Hypolimnion/Profundal zone | place...
TCGGCGGCGGCCCGGCCGGCATTTTTGCTGCCGCTCATGCTCAGCATGGTCTCGACATGCTTTTGGTAGGCATCACGAAAACCCTTGAGTTTTGCGTCATCCTGTTTCAGATAATAATCCCGGTCCGGCAGGGTCAATCCGCCCTGGCTGATATAGACGGCATATCGGGTTGCGTCACGTGCATCCTGCCCGATACCGAGGTTGATCGGCACGGAAATACCCAACTTGCCGAATTCGGCGCTCAATGCCGGCAGCTGGTCTTTGCCGGTCATTCGGTCGACATGCGCGAAAATGGCGTGCAACGGTTTGATGTCCAGCCGGTCGGCCAGCCTGTCGTTCATGAAGCTGGCGTACAGGTCAGCGAGCTTTTTTTCACCGGACTGGGAGGTAGGATGCTGGTTCCCGGACAGGGCGTCGATCAGCTTGTGACAGCGCTGTTCGGACAATTCCCGCAATGCGTCAAAGGAACCGTATCGGGCACGATCGGCCGGGATTTCCTGAGTGGCCAGCCATTTGCCGGACACAAATTGAAAGAAGTTATCCTGGGGCCGCACACTGCGGTCTACCCACTGCAGATCAATGCCTGAGTTCGGCGTGGCAGCCACTGTTGCGGTGGCAGTTGATTGGGCAAACGCTGCGGTGAGCGCGCAGCAATTCAGGGCAGTGACGACGGCAATGGCTGGCAGGGTGCGGTGCATGAGGATGCCTTTCAATTATTTGGATGGATTTTCAGACTTCCACTTGCGCACGGCTTCGAGCGTATTGGCAACATGCTTTTCGGGCGCCATGTCGGTGTAGGAATACAGAATTTTGCCGGCCGGGGAAATGACGTAAGACGTGCGGTTGGCATATTCCGGTTTTCTGGCCAGAATGGCGTCATAGGATTTCATGATGCTTTGATCGGTGTCGGCTGCCACGGCAAACTTGCTGCAACATTCGCTGACTGAAAACTGATTCAGTTTGGCGATATTGTCGTGCGATACGCCAATAACCGTGGCGCCCAGCGCAGTGTACTGTTCAACGGCTTCGGCAAAATCGTGCGCCTCGATCGTGCATCCCGGCGTAAACGCCGCCGGATAGAAATACAGTACCACCGGACCTTTTTTGAGCGCCTCGGCCAGCGCAAAGGTAAATTCCTTGCCACCCAGCGTTGCCTGCGTGGTGAACAGCGGAGCCGGGTCGCCGGCATGCAGTTCGGCGTAAGTTGGGGTACTGAATGCTGCAGCTAAAAACGCACATGCTAATAATTTTTTCATGGCAGGCCTCACGGAGTTGATTTTCGTTGAGCGCAGGTGGCAGCAGCACCGGATTTGGAATGCAGGTACTGCTGAGATGGGTTTTAGCGCCGGTTGCTGACTATTACGCAATTTTGCGCATTAGTCAACGCATAGGTAGTCCTGCTGTGTCATGAACGGCGAGCCTACGACGCATCCCAGCCTACGCCTTCGTCAACCACTTTCGAAAAGACGGCGGCTGGGATGCGATCCCGGCACCACGCCAGATTAAATCAGCGCAAATTAATAAATACCGAACAGGTAGTACGTCAGAATGATCACAAACACGGCCGAGGTCTTGATCAGGGTCACGGCGAAGATATCCCGGTAAGAAGTCTTGTGCGTCAGTCCTGTTACTGCCAGCAGGGTGATGACCGCCCCGTTATGGGGCAGCGTATCCATACCGCCGCTGGCCATCGACGCAACCCGGTGCAGCACTTCCATTGGAATGTGTGCCGCATTGGCTGCCTGAATAAACGTGTCCGACATCGCGGCCAGGGCAATGCTCATGCCGCCCGAGGCAGAACCGGTGATACCGGCCAGCGTGGTAACGGTAATGGCTTCATTGACCAGTGGATTGGGGATGTTTTTCAGGGAATCGGCGACCACCACAAATCCCGGCAGGGCAGCAATGACGCCACCGAAGCCATATTCGGATGCCGTATTCATGGAAGCCAGCAGTGAACCGGCAATCGCATCCTTGGAGCCGGCTGCAAATTTGCTGGTGACGCGTTTGAAGGCGATGAGCACAACGGCCAGAATACCGACCAGCAGCGCACCTTCGACCGCCCAGATTCCGACGAGCTTGGAGACATCGACCACCAGCGGATGATCGGGAATGGCGACCGTGACGGATTTGCCAAAAAATGCCGGAATGGCAATCGTGAAATATTTATTCAGTACACCCACCAGTATCAGCGGCAGAATCGCCAGCCACGGGCTGATCAGTTTTTCGTCGTCGAGCTGCACTGGTTCATTGATGTGGCCAGTGCCGTAACCTTCGCCGGCGGCCCGGGCTTTCTTCATTCTGGAATTCAGGTAAAGCATGCCGACGATCAGAATGAATACGGACCCGATCACGCCCAGCCATGGTGCAGCATAGGTGGTGGTCTTGAAGAAGGTAGTGGGAATAATGTTTTGAATCTGTGGCGTGCCGGGAAAGGCATCCATGGTGAAGGTGAACGAGCCCAGTGCGATGGTGCCGGGGATGAGGCGCTTGGGGATATCGCTCTGCTTGAACATTTCGGCTGCGAACGGATAAACGGCAAACACCACCACAAACAGGGAAACACCGCCGTAGGTCAGAATCGCGCAGACTGCCACGATCGACAGCATGGCGCGTTCGGCGCCGATCAGTTTGATGACCGCTGAAACGATCGACTTGGAAAATCCGGACAGTTCAATGACTTTGCCAAACAGCGCGCCGAGCATAAATACCGGGAAATACAGTTTGACGAAGCCCACCATTTTTTCCATGAAAATACCGCTGAACATGGGCAGGGTATCGGCAGGGGCAGTAAGCAGAATGGCCAGCAAGGCACAGACCGGGGCGAACAGAATGACGCTGTAGCCGCGATAGGCCACAAACATCAGCAGCGCGAGGGCCGCAATAACGATAATAAAATTCACAGGATTTCCTTTTTGGCTTTATCAGACAGGTGACGGAGGTGGGGCAAGCTGGCAATCTAGCAGAAAAATGCCCGGTCCGTATATACAAAAAGCAACGAGTCAGTAATTGGTTCAATACTGACTCGTTGAATCTGTTTGAACGGAGTTATTCAAGCAGAAGGACGATCAATTTTTAGTTTTTGAACATCTTTCAATCAGAACGACTTGATCATGCCAACACCGATGATATTGGTTTTGCCGCCGGCATAACCACCCGCAAAAGCATTGGAATAAGCCAGAGCATTGGCGTATATGCCCGAGATCTCTGAGCTGGCACCTGCATTGGTACCCGCATTGGCAGTAATAAATTCAGCCCACAATTTGGTACTTTTGGACAGTTTGTAATAGTCGGTCAAAGCCACTTCAGTCGTTTTGCCGCCGAAGGCTGCTCCGGCATCCTTGACATCGTAAAAGGCCAGATTGACGGTATTGTTACCCTGAGCCCAGTCAGCACCTACGCCGGCACTCTTGATATCATTCGCAGCGGTACCGGTGGCATCGTAATTGAATTTGAATTCCATGTACTGACCGCGTACTGTCCACACGCTGCCATCAGTCCACGCCAGACCGGCGCCATCTATTTTGCTGGTTGTCTGTCCTGGAGTACATTTGCCGAACTGGCCGTCAAAGGCATTGCCGCCTGCGCAGTTATATGTTGCGTAGCTGCCGGACACGGTAAATCCTGAATTGGTATAGGTTGCCCCGATTGAGCTGCCGGAATTGGCTGAGCTGCTGCCAGCAACACCACCGAAGGCATGAATGACGCCCAAAAACAGTCCATTGCCGCTGTAGGTATAGCTGACTGCATTCTGATCAAAAATACCACCCGGGAAGGTAAATGCCTTTGATCCGTTACCTGCCGTCGCAATAATCCAGTACGACGCATTGGATGCCGAATCGGTAAAGCCGCGCGGACCAGTCGAGATTGATGCGAGGACGGCAGGATCGTATTGCAGACCGGCCCGGATGGTGCCCCAGTCCGCGCCGCCGATATAGAGATTGGCTTCACGACCAAACAAACCGCCGCCGCCCGGATTGTCAATCTGACCGTTCGCAATATTTAAACCGCCAGTCAGGGATGCGCCGGCCTTTAAGCCGCCACCCAGATCTTCGGAAGCTTTAATGCCCCATTCGCTTGGACTGATCACGCCTTCGACGAAGCCGGTGTTATGGGCGTTGGGTTGGGCGCCAAAAATTGGACTGGCTGCGCTCAGACCACCTGGAGAACTTGAAGACAGAATGCCGGCATCCAGGCTGCCCCACAGGGTAACGGTCGGATCGGCGTAAGCCGACGCTGAGAGCATTGCGCCAACTGAAATGGCAAGTAGTGATTTTTTCATTGAATTATCTCCGTGTTTTTAATTATCTGAAATCGATTTTATTTAACCTGGCAAGGCTGACACCCGAAGCCGGAGCCCAACCTTGTGAAGAAATACTAAGCGCTTGAAATTGCGTAAAATTTTTTTGTCATCAAACCTCGTATTTCTACGGTAAGGTTTGTGGCGTTTTCAAAACACTGAAGGCGCAGATTTTTATATTGCGTCGCACAATACACAAGAAACATTTCTGTCCTATCTTAAAAAAGCGGCTTACGTCATAATCCTCCGCACAAATAGAAAAGATACTGATTAATCAAATCAGTACAAAAGGAGGGGACTATGGATATTGAACAGGTACTCGGGGTCAGTTCCGACTTTGTAGTCAGGCAGGGCATGCAATCCCTGCTGTCATTATTCAATGACTCATGCGAAGGAATGATGGCCGTTGATGCAGACAGTCGCATCGTCTGGATCAGTGAAAAATATCTGCATACTCTGGGACTGAGCAGAGAGGACGAAGCGCTGGGAAAGGCGGTGGAAGAAGTCATTCCGACCAGCAGAATGCGCGAAGTTGTTCGAACCGGCCGTCCCATCATGCTTGATATCATGGTGATCAAAAATCAGACTCTGGTTGTCATGCGTATTCCGCTCAAGGATAAATACGGACAAACATCTGGCGCTATCGGTTTTGCACTGTACGACCGCCTGCAGCATCTCAAACCACTGGTTTCAAAGTTCAGCGAATTGCAGCGTCAGTTATCGAACACGCAAAAGGAACTGGCGCGCCTGCGCAATTCCAAATATCTCATTTCCAGTTTTATCGGTAACAGTCCGAACGTCGCCTCGCTGAAAGAAAAAGCAACCAAGGCAGCCAGATCCTCCAGTTCGGTTTTGTTGCTGGGTGAAACAGGCAGTGGCAAAGAGATGATTGCGCACGGTATTCACGCCGCATCGGAGCGCGCGTCTGCTCCTTTTATCTGCGTCAATATTTCTGCCATACCGGAAACCTTGCTCGAGGCAGAATTCTTCGGCGTGGCACCCGGTGCATTTACCGGCGCAGACCGAAAAATGCGTGATGGCAAATTCAAGCTGGCCGATGGCGGCACGCTGTTCCTCGATGAAATTGGCGACATGCCGGTCCAGGTGCAGGCTAAACTGTTGCGCGTTTTGCAGGAGCAGGAAGTTGAGCCTCTCGGTTCAAATACGATTGTTAAAATCGATGTGCGCGTTATTGCCGCCACCAGCCGGGATCTCAAGGAACTGGTCAATGAAGGAAAATTCCGTTCGGACCTGTATTACCGGCTCAATGTGCTGCAGATTAATTTGCCGCCACTCCGGGAACGGATGGAAGATCTCACGGAACTGTGTGATCACCTGCTGATGGAAATAGCCACCCGGACCGGTGAAGCGCGACGTGAAATTAACGAGGCAGCCTACCGGCATTTAAAGGCCTACCAATGGCCTGGCAATGTGCGCGAATTGAAAAACGCGCTGGAGCAGGCGTGCGCACTGTCGGACAATCTGGAACTCACGCCTTCGGATTTTTCAGGAATTTTTCCGGCGCTGATGTTGTCCGAAGAAGATTCGATTGACCTCGGTTCGAATTCGCAGAGTTTGGCGCAGGCCGTGGCCACGCTGGAGCGAAAGATGATACTGGAATGCCTGAACGCGTCGCGTGGCAACAAGGCGCTCACCGCCAGAATGCTGGGAATTTCACGTGCCAATCTGTATCAGAAATTGACGGATCTGGGTCTGATGTCTTAAAAATGGACGGTAATTTACTGTTTTAACAAACAACTGTATTTTTTTCAGACACTTCTGTTTGATTCCCCGCGGATACGCCTTAAATTCAGGCACATTGCTGCCTGGTCACGGCGGATTCGTGCCGCCACGAACCGCTCTGAAAATTAAATCAATTTAAAATCAAGGCCTTAATCCGGTTGGCACAAATTTTGCGAAGTCGGTCTCATATAAATTAAAAAAAGATGGGCGCAGGCTCGCAGCCCAATCTGATAACGGAGACCTTCATGACACTACGTGCGCCCATTGCCGGAGCAGTTGGATTGCTGTGTGCAATTTCACTGCAGGCCAACGCAGCAGAAAATTATAATTTGCATCCGTTGTTTGCCGGTGTTGTGAACAGCCAGTATTACGATGGCAAATCCGATGACCTGCTCACGGCCGGACTGGGCAAATCCGGTCTGGCCAGCAAAACTCCCCCTGCGCTTGCCAACCCTGCTGCACCAACCGCCCCCGAATTGCGCCGCCTTGCCATTTACAGCAATTACCGCGCCATCGTTGACATGAGCGAGTCCGGTGGCTACGGCCTGCTGTATGGCCCCAATCTGGACAGCAACGGTACGCCCACTGCCGGTGAGGGCAAGATTGCAGGACGCGAGTTTATAACCTACAGCGACGATGGCAGCCTCACCGAGCAGGTCACGCTGATGGTGCAGGTGCCAGACGCGTTTGATCCGGCCCATCCCTGCATTATTGCCGGCACCTCCAGCGGTTCGCGCGGCGTGTATGGCGCGATCGCGACTGCCGGTGAATGGGGTCTCAAACATGGCTGCGCCGTTGCCTACAGCGACAAGGGTACCGGCAACGGGATCGAAGATATGCAGAATCAGACTGTCGTGCTGCAGAATGGCCAACGGGTTGCTGTCAGTCAGGCCGGCTCCGGCTCCAGTTTTACGGCGCAGCTCAGCGCCAAAGAACTGGCCGAATTCAATGCCGCCTATCCCAACCGGTATGCCGTCAAACATACCCATTCGCAGCACAACCCCGAGCAGGATTGGGGCAAGTGGACACTGCAGGCCATTCAGTTTGCCTACTTTGAACTCAATCAACTGCATGGTGCTCTGGCCAAAGATGGTGTGACGCACCTGGTCCGGTTCACCCCGAAAAACACCATTACCATTGCCTCTTCCGTGTCCAATGGTGGCGGCGCTGCGCTGGCTGCTGCCGAACAGGATACCGAGGGTCTGATCAGTGGCGTGGCGGTGGGAGAACCACAGATACAACTCAGACCGAATGCCGAACTGACCGTAATCCGCGGCAGCGGTGCCGGGGCCGTGAAACTGGCGGGAAGCGGTAAATCACTGCTGGACTACGCAACGCTGGCCAACCTGATGCAACCCTGTGTTGCGCTGGTCGATCCGGCAAAGAATACGTTTAACACTCTCAATCTGGCCACGGCCGCCAACCGCTGCGCGAGTCTGAAGGAAGCCGGACTGATTGCCGGGGACACTACCGCGGAACTGGCGCGCAGTGCGCTGACTGTGTTGCACAATGCCGGCTGGCAGCCTGAAAGTGATCAGCTGCATGCGACCCATTATGCCTTTGCGACACTGGCAGTAACGCTGACCTACGCCAATGCCTACGGCAGATTCGGCGTGGCCGACAACCTGTGCAATTACAGCTATGCCGGCGCTACGCCCAAGGGCGAGCCGGCACCGGTCAGTGCCAATGCGCTGGCTTCCCTGTTCGGCACCGGTAACGGCATTCCGCCCACGGCAGGTATCGTGATCATGAACAATGCCAGTGCCGGTGGTGCGCTGACCGATGCAGTGTCGCTGACGGGAAAAAAGGATGGGCCGGTGGCTGACTACAACTTCCCCGGTGCCCTGTGTCTGCGCACTCTGGTCACCGGAAAAGATAAACCGGCCCTGCAGACACAGCAGGGTATCAACCAGGTTCTGCATACGGCAAATCTGCATGGCAAGCCGGCCATCATCGTGCATGGGCGCAGCGACACGCTGGTCCCGGTGGCGTTCACCTCACGGCCGTATTTCGGAATGAATCAGATGGCAGAGGGAAAGGCCAGCCGGCTGTCGTACATTGAAGTGACGAACGCGCAGCACTTTGACGCCTTTCTGGGTTTCCCCGGTTTTTCTGCCAGCCTGATTCCGCTGCATCGTTACTTTATGGAAGCCATGGATCTGATGTATGACCACCTCAGAAACCAGCAGCCGTTACCGGCCAGTCAGGTGGTGCGCACCACCGGGCGCGGCGTGGATGACAAGGGGGCGCCCAATCCAATCACGGCACAGAATGTGCCGCCAATAAAGCGCAAACCGGCACCCGGTGATCAGATTCATTACGCCCGTCATGTTGTCAGCATCCCTGACTGAAGTTGGTATGCGTGATCCGTATCAATCCACCTGAAACGGGGAACCAGCATGAAAAGTTATGAAGACGTCTTTATGTGCGCACCGGTCGGCATGTTCATTTCGCGCAATCGGATTATTGAACACGCCAACCATGCCGTGGCCTCGATGTTCCTGTACGAACCGGCGGCCATGGAAGGCATGTCTATCGAGCGGCTGTTTCCATCGTCCGCCGAGTTTCAGCGCGCCGGTGCACGAATCAATGAAACCATGAAAACCAGCGGCTTTTATTCGGATGAACGCATCATGAAGCGCAGCGATGGTGAACTGTTCTGGTGCCGCACCACCGGCCGTTCCGATTCGATGATTTCTCCGCACAGCAGTTGTATCTGGGTGCTGGAAGATATCAGCAACAAGCGCAGCATCAATACCAAAATCACGGCCCGTGAACGCGAAGTGGCAGCCTTGCTGATCGAAGGGAAAACCAGCAAGCACATAGCGCGGCAGATTGAACTCAGCCCGCGTACGGTAGAAATGCACCGGGCGAATTTAATGAAAAAACTGGTCGCCGCCACGTCTTCGGAACTGGTGCATAAATTGATGTCCTGTGCGTACTGACTTCCCCAATTTCCCATCCACCCACCTGAAACGAAATGAATAAACTTTACCCTGATGCCGGCACGGCCCTGCAAGATATCGTGAAAGACGGGCAGACCATCGCCGTAGGCGGCTTTGGCCTGGGCAAACTGCTGAGCACGCGTCAGATCAAAAAAATGATTGCCTCGTATGTGGGCGAAAACAAGGAATTTGAGAGTCAGAATTTGAGTGGTGAGCTGGCACTGGAATTTACTCCGCAGTGTTACACCCCAAAAAATGAATTGCTGTACACAAGGTACTGGAAATGCCGGTTGAACTTTATCCCTGTCAAAACAGATAACTGACCCCGGCCCGCAACACCGGCACATAGCGCGTGACATTATTTCTGCCGTCATTCATGACCGCCCCGGCGCTGCCATAGTCGAAGCCCTGACACATGCCCAACGCGCCGACATTGTTCAACAGACAGTTGGTGTTGGTCAGACTGAGCGTGGTGCGGCCGCGGTACAGCATGCCGACATCGCTGAGGACAGCCCAACCTTTTTTCTGAATTTTTCTGGAAGCCCAGCCCAGTCCCAGATAAGGGGTAATGTTGCGCAGATCTGCATTGTTGGTTGCCAGCCCTGACGTCAACGCAACAGCTGATCTGGTCAGCATGCCCTGCGCGGGGCTGTTTTGCATGGTGGTCGATGGTGTTCTGCTGGCGAGGGCGCCGCCACTGACAAAAAATCCGCCTGTGAGCCCATGCCAGTCGAGCAGCGTGTCGAACGAATTCAGTTTGAAGTCGGCATTGTTGTCCGTATCTACAGCGTAGCTGCTGCGAATGAAACTGAAATTGAAATGGGTTTGCAGGTCCTCGCGCAGGTCAACGACGACCTGCATTTCCCTGCCGTAGGGTTGGGCATCGTTATCAGCATCGGCGCCGCAGGCATCCATCTGGACCGCGCAACCGGACATCAGCATGCCCCACATCACTAATCTGGTTTTCATGATGCGCTCCTCTTCTCATGATTGTCCGGATCATGCTAAACGTCGATTTTATTCCCGCAAAGCAATATTACATTTACTCACATCACCTAAGGGTTAACGGCCCGTTACTTACAATTAACAGAATTTGACGCTGATTAATTGGCAATTTCCCGGGTTTCAGAACAACCGGGTCAGGCGCATCTGAACAGTATCGCTGATCCTTCGTCATTCAGGCTTCCAGCGCCGCAGCAGCAGGGCATTCGAAATCACACTGACGCTGCTGAACGCCATTGCGGTGCCGGCCAGCATCGGATTGAGCATGCCGTACGCGGCCAGCGGAATGCCGATCAGGTTGTAGATAAAAGCCCAGAACAGATTCTGTCTGATCTTGTTGTAGGTGCGTCGTGAAATGTCGAGCGCGTCAGCAATCAGGGCCGGGTCGCCGCGCATGAGCGTGATGCCGGCAGCCTGCATGGCCACATCGGTGCCGGTCGACATGGCGATACCGATATCGGCACAGGCCAGCGCCGGCGCATCGTTGATCCCGTCGCCGACCATGCCGACCAGATGACCGGCGCGTTGCTGTTCCCTGATCAGTTGCGCCTTGGCGTCGGGCAGCACCTGGGCATACACCAGATCGATGCCCAGCACATGGGCCACGGCGTCGGCACTGCTTTGATTGTCGCCGGTAATGAGCATGGTGCGTACGCCCAACTGCGCTAACCGATGCATCGCGCGCTGTGCGGTGGGTTTAAGTTCATCACCGAAGGCCATGACTCCCAGTACGGTTGCAACCGGTTCGAGTTGCAGCAGCCAGGAAATGGTCAACCCGTCGTTTTGCCATTGCTGCGCCAGTTGCTGCGCAGGTTGGGGTATGGCGACCTGCAGTTCAGTCAGCCAGCGTGCGCTGGCAATGGCATGCAGTACGCCATTGACCCTGCCCTGTACGCCACGTCCGGCCAGGGCTTTGAATTCCAGCACCGGTGCCGGGCTGATATGTCGCTGCTGCGCCAGATTGAGTACCGCAGCGGCCAGCGGATGTTCGCTGGCCTGCTGCAGCGTAGCGGCAATCAGCAGGTTCTGATTTTCATTGCCGCTGAGGTGTTGCAAAGTGGGTTTGCCGATGGTCAGGGTGCCGGTTTTGTCAAACGCGATGGTATCGATGCGATGCGCAAATTCCAGTGCGGTGGCATCACGGATCAAAATGCCATGTTGCGCGGCCACGCCGGTGCCCACCATCATGGCCGCCGGTGTCGCCAGACCAAGTGCGCAGGGACAGGCAATGACCAGCACCGCTACCGCATTCAGTACGGCCTGTTCCCAATCTTGCCCGGCCCAGCCCCAGGCCAGCAGTGTCAGCAGTGCGATGATCAGAATGACCGGAACAAAAATTGCGCTGACCTGATCGACCGTGTGCTGAATTGGTGCCTTGCCGGCCTGCGCCGATTCGACCATGCGGATGATGCGCGCGAGCGTTGTTTCGGCACCGGTGGCCAGTGTGTTGATGTGCAGCCGGCCTTCCAGATTGACCGAGCCGGCAATCACATGGTCACCGGCCGATTTGCTTACCGGCAGGCTTTCACCGGTGAGCAGGGCTTCATCGATGTGCGAGTCGCCCTCGATAATGGCACCATCAACCGGTATGCGTTCTCCGGGTCGTACCACCACCGTGTGTCCGATGCGCACCGCAGACACAGGCAGGTGCACTTCGGTGTCTCCCAGCAGCACGCAGGCCGTCTGTGGACGCAGTGCCTGCAGAGCCAGGATCGCCGCGCCGGTCTGGCGCCTGGCGCGACCCTCGAGCCACTTGCCCAGCAACACCAGCGTAATGACGACGGCGGACGCTTCAAAATACAGATGTGCCATGCCATGGGGATGACGCAGTAACATAAAGAAGCTCAAGCCGTAGGATGCAGAAGTGCCGATCGCCACCAGCAGATCCATATTGCCGGCGCCGGAGCGCAATGCCTTCCAGGCCGCACGGTAAAAACGCGCGCCAATCAAAAACTGGACCGGCGTTGCCAGCAGCCATTGCAGCCAGCCCGGCAGCATCAGATCGATGCCGACCCAGCCCAGCAGCATCGGCAGTGCCAAAGGCAGGGTCAGCGCGGCGGAGACAATAATCGGTGCAGCATCGACCCAGACCGATCTGGCCGGTGCGGCAACGGTCTGATCCGTAACGGGAACGGCAATATAGCCGGCATGATCGACTGCTGCGAGCAATTGTTCGGTGTCCACCGCTGCGAGGACCATGACGGTGGCTTTTTCGGTGGCGAGATTGACACTGGCGCTGGTTACGCCGGCCACTTTTCTGAGTGCCTTTTCCACGCGGCCCGAGCATGAGGCGCAGGTCATGCCCAAAATGGTGAGCTCAACTTCGTGCCCAGTTTCCGGCACTGCTGCCGGCGCCCCTGCCTGTAAGGTCATGTTGGTTTATTCAGCCAGCAGTGCCGGCGTAAATCCGGCGTCACTGATGGTTTGCGTAATGCTGGGTGCAGCCAGAGTGGTTGTTACATTGACGGTTTTGGAAGGAATGTCGATCTGTACCTGCGCTGCCGGATCAGCGTTTTGGATCGCTTTGGTGATTTGGGCTACGCAGTGATTGCAGCTGAGGTCTTCAACCAGAAATTGCATGATGAGGTACTCCCTGTTTGTCTTAAAACACTTCCGGCCGGAACTGACAACAGTCCGGCCGGAACAGTCTGACTTCTGACTTGAAAAATCAGTGCATTACTTCGGTTTGGCAACCCAGGCAACGCAGTAACCTTTTGGAGATACTTCAGTATCGCCGGCGAACAGTTTGCAGCCACCCAGATCGGCTGGGGTTTTGCCAGGCACGAACTGCTGGCAGCCGCCGCAGGCTTTATCGCCGTTCGGTGTCGCCTGATATTTCATGGCAGCGCGCATGCCGGCATTGGTGGCAGCCTGGGATTGTTGTCCGATGAGCATCAGTGGAATGACAGACAGTGCCATGCCGCTGATTTTCATGAAGTGACGACGTGGTGAATTGGTTTTGCTTTCCATGTGATTACCTTTTATTTGGTGAATTGAATTGATAACGAAACTGCGTAAGAAACTGCGGACGAAACTGCGTCCCCGTGCCGATGCTATCCAAAACTTGCTGCACTTAGTTGTTTTATCTCAAACTTTGCAAAAGTAAAGATCAAATTGGTTTTATTGCTGTCAAATACACCATGCGCTCCAGACCTTCGAGTTGCCCCTGCAGCAATAAAGGGCGCATAACCTGTTCAAAGTAACTCCGGTCTTCTTCAGTGAAGTTATTGCGCAGGACTTCGCCCAGAGTGGGTGCGAGCGGGTGTGGTGAGCATTCTATGTATTTTTCCCATGGCACGATAGCACGTTGAACCGAATCGAGGTGCAGTTCTGCATGAACGGCAGAAAATCCGGCTTCGCCAGCCATGAGAAACAGGTCACGTTCCGAATAATTGGTCAGCGGGCTGGCGTCAATTTTTTCCATGGTGTCCGGAAACTGCATCGCTTTCCATTGATGCAGCAGACGCATATATCGCGCGTTTTCGTGGTCGGGATTATTCGCCACCCAATTTTTCATGGCCAGTACTTTGACCGCATCGTCCCGGAATACCGGTTCGGCCAGCGAAATGCGCCCACCCGGTTTGAGTATGCGCCGCATTTCCTGCAGCGCCGTGCGTTTGTTGGTTACATAGGCCAGAACGGAACGGGTGATAACCACATCGACCGAGTTATTCGCAATGGCAGACAGATCTTCGGCCGAGCCGTGGATAAAGGTGCACTGGCTGAGAACCCCGCGCTCAATGGCCTGCTGTCGGGTATGCGTGAGCATCGGTGCGGAAATGTCAGTCAGGATCACATTTAATGAAGCGCCGATCCGCTCGATGGCCTCAAATGCGATCAGCCCGTCGCCGGAACCGACATCCACCAGCGTCATGCCCGGTGCAAGATGGGCAGCGCCCAGCACATGATCGGCATACCCCTGAATTGCCGGACGCAGGTTGTCGGCCTGCTGCGCGCTGTCGCCATGGCGGCGGTGCAGCAGCCAGTCTGACCAGATATCGGATTGTGCTTCGGAAGTGGGCGTGGTCATAGCACTGCTGTCGGGTTTTCTGATTGGAATGTTGTGCACTATAGCTCGTTTGGTCGCGAAAGTCAGTTCTTCAAAAAGTGGTGCAGCAGTTTCATATTCTTCTGGTTCTGTGGTTTGCAGTTATGGCAAAATCGCGCTGAGCAGGCTGGGATGGTATCCCAACCTGCATTGCTACTTCGCTTTAAGGCGAAGCTAAATTCATGACGGAGCATATAATGATGACTTCCCAAATCACCGCCAATGACCTCAGCGCCAGACTGGACAGGCTGCCGGCCACACGCACCATCTGGAAACTGATCATCCTGCTCAGCTTCGGCTTCTTTTTTGAACTGTACGATTTGCTCTATACCGCCTACGTGGCACCCGGTCTGGTGAAAAGCGGCATGCTGACCACCACCACGCCGGGTCTGTTCGGCACCACGGGCGTTGCCGGGTTTGTGGCCGCACTGTTTGCCGGCCTGTTCATCGGTTCACTGCTGTCCGGATTTCTGGCCGACCGCTTTGGGCGCCGCGCCATCTTCACCTACTCTTTGCTCTGGTACGCCGCGGCAAATGCCATCATGGCGTTTCAGGACACGGCAGCCGGATTGAATTTCTGGCGCCTGCTGGCCGGCATAGGCATCGGTACGGAACTGGTCACGATCGCTGCCTACCTGACCGAACTGGTACCTAAGCAGCTGCGAGGCCGTGCCTTTGCGTGCTGTCAGGCGGTGGGCTTTTGCGCCGTACCGCTGGCCGCGTTTCTGTCCTATAAGCTGGTGCCACTGCAGATGCTGGGATGGGATGGCTGGCGCTGGGTGGTCATTATTGGCTGCCACGGTGCGCTGTTTGTCTGGTGGATACGACGCGCGCTGCCGGAAAGTCCGCGCTGGCTGGCCAGTCATGGCCGGCTCTTGGAGGCCGATCAGATCGTGCGCGAACTGGAAAGAAAGGTCGAACTGGAAACCGGCAGGCCCTTGACCACACCGGTGGCTGAAGTGGTGCCTGACCTGCAGGTGCATTTCGCTGACCTGTGGCGCGTTCCATATCGCAGCCGTACGCTGCTGATGATTGTGTTCAATGTATTTCAGACCATCGGTTATTACGGCTTCGCCAGCTGGGTGCCGACCCTGCTGATCCAGCAGGGCATCACGGTCACCAGTTCCCTGCTGTATTCCAGCGTGATCGCTCTGGCGGCCCCGATCGGACCGCTGATCGGGTTTGTCATCGCCGACCGATGGGAGCGCAAATCGGTGATCATCACATCGTCACTGTGCATACTGGTGTGCGGCGTGCTGTTCAGTCAGGCCAGGGATGCGGCATTGCTGATTCTTCTGGGTGTGTGCATGACACTGGCCAGCAATATCCTGTCGTACAGTTATCACGCCTATCAGGCGGAATTGTTTCCCACTGCGATTCGTGCCAGGGCCGTGGGCTTTGTGTATTCCTGGGGACGGTTTGTCGCCATCTTCAATGCCTTCATGATCGCTGCGGTGCTCAGGGCGTATGGGGTGACCGGTGTGTTTGCGTTTATCGGGTGTGCGATGTTGATTATTGTTGTGGCGGTTTACTGGTTTGGGCCGCGGACCAGGAATGTGGCGGTGGAGTTGATTTAAGTTTACAGCACAAGAAATCTGAAACATTCATTTATTGTGGTTTTGGTTACTTCAAGTCATTTCAAAACGAGGTATTATTGTCGGGGGTTCTCAGAGAGAGATTCTGTTTGACGGAATCTGTAACGCGTATTAATATTTAGCCAGAAATGATAAAAACATTTGCCTGTGTCGAGACTGAAAAACTATTTAGAAGCCACTCTGTGAACCGATTCAAAAATATAGAGCGGGTGGCTCGGCGTAAGTTAATGATGATCCATGCAGCGACTTTATTGGAAACATTAAAAGTGCCACCAGGTAATCGACTTGAAACATTGAGTGGAAACCGAAAAGGACAGCATAGTATTCGAATTAATGAACAATGGCGTGTCTGTTTTAAGTGGGCAGTTGATGGTGTTTATGATGTTGAAATTGTGGATTATCACCAGGGGAAATGATGGCAAAGAAATTAAATGAAATCCATCCGGGCGAAATACTTCTTGAAGAATTCATTAAACCCATGGGTTTAACCAATGCGCGTCTGGCTGCGGATCTGGATGTGCCCACCAGTCGTATCAGTGAAATAGTGAATAAACATCGTCCGATTACGGTTGATACAGCAATGCGTTTGGCTGTTTTCTTTAATATGGAAGCGCGTTTTTGGCTGAACCTTCAAGCTGAATATGATGTCCGTACTGCGGAAACAACTCTATTGCCTGAAATTAAAGCGCGCATCCGGACATTAAAATTACAATCGGCGTAAGCAATCAATTCTTGCCAAGATAGCTGGAATCGATAATATAAAAATAGCGACCAGGAACCCAAATGCACTTTACCAGCGCCATATTAAGAATCCCGCCGGCAACCTGCGCCAGCGGTTTAACCACAGCCAGCCTCGGCGCACCCGATTTCAAAAAAACCCGTGAGCAGTTCAATCACTACGTCAGCATTCTGTCCGACCTGAACCTGACGGTTACGGTGCTGCCCGCCAATCCGGCCTTTCCCGATTCCCATTTTGTGGAAGATACTGCCGTGGTCATGCCGGAACTGGCCATTATCACTCATCCTGGTGCGCCATCCCGCGCCGGTGAAGTGGCGACCATCGAACCGGTGCTGGCGCGTTTCAAACGCATCGAACACATTCGCAATGGACGCATGGATGGCGGTGACGTGCTGATGGTGGACAGGCGTTTTTTTGTTGGCCTGTCCGGTCGCACCAACCGGGAAGGCCTGCGCGAATTTGCCGCCATTGTTGAACCGCTGGGCTACCGGGTGGATGCGGTTGACGTCGGCGCAGGACTGCATCTGAAATCGATCGTGAACTACGCCGGCAACAACACGCTGCTGCTCAGTGCGGCGTTTGTCCATCATCCGGCCTTTGCCGGCTTTGAGCACATCGTGGTCGACAGCGAGGAAGAATACGCCGGCAATACCTTGTGGATCAATGACACGCTGATTACCCCTGATGGTTATCCGCGTTTGCTGGCCAGGCTGAAAAAACTGGGTCTGCCCATCATGACCATTCCGACTTCCGAATTCAAAAAAATGGATGGCGGGCTGACCTGCCTGTCCTTGCGGTTTTAACTGTTCTGCAATCTGGATAACGCATGAAACAACCACGCCCCATGCGGTATCCACTGCTCAGTCCAGCGCCATGACTGTGTCGGCACCGTATCCGCCGGATCTTTGAAGTCGATATCGTCCTCATTCTCCAGCCCTGAAGTAATGCCGTTGCACACCCCGCCCGGCGCATTTCTGAAGCCCGCTTCATAGCGCGGATTGTTGCGCCCGTGGCCCTGCATCATGCACACATCGAACGGATTGAAACCAAATATCCAGTTCAGACATGCCAGCGCGTAGTCGCTGAATTCCTCAACCAGGCCGGCATCGTCATCAATTAATTCAATTGCACAGAGCGCGGCCGAACACAGCGAACCCAGTCTGGCGTTTTCACCCTGCCACCAGTAACCGCTTTCATTGTCATGCGGAATAAAGAATTGTGTGCGTCCCTGCTTGCCGGGCATCTGCACATACTGGCGTGGATAGCTGAACGGATTGGCCTCGGTTTTCAAGGTGATGCCGATTTCATGTTTCAGGCACAGCAGCACGGCGCTGCGACAGGCACCGGCCAGCGGCGATTGCGGGACCACTTCCATGAAGCGCATCAAGGCCAGTAATGGCAGACCTGCTTCGGCCGCATGAAAATAACTGCGGGTTTTCGCATCGTCAGCCCAGAACCAGCCATCGGCGTGCTGGCGCAACATCAGCCGGCCGGCGCGTTTTTCAGCAGCCGCAGCGTATTCTTCCTGACCGGTAGCGGCATACAGCTCGGTTGCGGCAAGCAGTGCGCAGTAATCGTCGATGATGTTTTCCACACCATCGTCCAGATAAGCCAGATTGTGCAGTTCCAGATGGGCAAACGCAGTCCGGGCGACATGCAGATACGTATTGCGGGGATATTCGCCGTCACGCGGCAGAGCCGCCGCACGCGCCAGCGCAGCAATCGCACTGCCGCCGCCCTGACGGTAACCGGCTTCATACGTGTCAAATTTATGTCCCTGCTGGGTGGTGTAGCTGCAGATCTCACGCTGCGTGACGTCTTTGCTCCAGCGGTCAAACACCGTCGTGTAAAAGTAGCCTTCCGGGTCCTGCATCCTCACCAGAAAATCGGCACCATGCAGCGCTTCGTCCACCATGCGTTCATCCAGCCAGACCGACTGGGCCGGCATGCGCGCTCGGCCATCGATCAGATTCCAGACCACCTGCGGAATCTGTTGCGGATTCATGTAATTGGTGTACGACATGTGCGACAGATATTTGGACGCGTCGCCGGACGCATCGTACCAGCCGCCGTGTACATCGACTCTCTGATCGCTGCCAAACCTGGGGCAGTTGCTGTCGGCCGCATCGAAGATGCCGGTGCAGCGCTGGGATTTGAAATAGTGCACCAGATTCGACACCAGCTGCGAGTCGTACAGGGTCGCGCTGATCTGGAATTCGGCGCTGACCACCGGCGGGTTCACTCCGTCCAGTGCCAGAAAATAATTTCCTGTTTCGCACAGCGCGCTGAAATCGGCGGCAAGGTAATGCCGGTTGGGCCAGCTCGTGTGCGTTTCGGTTAATTCACCGCGCAACACCGGCGAGCGGGAAGTGGCGTTATAGACCGTAAAGCCGACCGCGCCGCTCACACCCTCCTGGCGGATCAGTGCAATTTTTTTTGCGTTGGGCACATAGCCCAGATGATTGTGCAGAATTTCCATAGGCGAATTTAAGGTATGGTTAATCGTAGGCTGGGATGCTTCGTAGGCTGGGATGCAATCCCAGCATCAACGGTTGAAATGCTGGGATTGCATCCCAGCCTACGATTGCATCCCAGCCTACAAGACTGTGCGGGTAAATGCCACACCGGCCTGATCAAACAGCAGACAGTTCTCGCGCCCCAGACGTACATGGATGGTGTCACCATAATGCAGATTGCTGGTGTGTCCAGGCAGCTTCATGCACAGTTCTTCGGCAACCCCGGCGATGCTGATATACACCAGTATCTGATCACCCAGATGCTCGACAAGAATAATTGTCGCAGCGATGCCATCGGCAGCTTGCGCCAGTTGCACATGCTCAGGCCGTATGCCCAGTGTCACTGCATCACCGGCCTTGCCGCGAGCGGCATCAACGTCAGCACACAGATGCTGTCCACCGGCCAGCACCAGTTCTGCACTGCCATTGCCAACCAGATGCCCGGCCAGCAGATTGATGCGTGGTGCGCCCAAAAAACCGGCCACAAACAAATTGCACGGATTGTCGTACAGCGCCAGCGGCTTGCCGATCTGCTGCACCAGTCCGCCATTGAATACCACGATGCGATCAGCCAGGGTCATGGCTTCAACCTGATCGTGGGTGACATATATCATGGTGGTGCCCAGATCATGATGCAGTCTGGATAATTCAATGCGCATGTTCTGGCGCAGCGAGGCATCCAGATTGGATAGCGGTTCGTCAAACAGAAATACCTTGGGGTCGCGCACGATGGCGCGTCCGATCGCCACGCGCTGGCGCTGGCCACCGGACAGGGCTTTGGGCTTGCGTTCCAGCAGATGGGTGATCTGCAAAATGTCGGCTGCCTTGTTGACCTTCTCGCTGATCTCGGTTTTGGGCGCGCCGGCCATCTTCAGGGCAAACCCCATATTCTGCTGCACCGTCATGTGCGGATACAGCGCATAAGACTGGAACACCATGGCCACGCCGCGTTTGGAGGCATGCAGATCGTTGGCCAGCACGTTGTCGATATACAGTTCGCCGCCGGTAATGTCTTCCAGTCCCGCCACCATGCGCAGCAAGGTGGATTTGCCGCAGCCGGATGGACCGACAAAAACCACGAATTCGCCATCTTCAATCGTGAAATCGACACCCTTGATGACGCTTTCATCTTTGGTGTATTGCTTGGATATATTTTTGAAACTGACTGAGGCCATAATTTTTTTATCCTTTGACTGCACCGGCAGCCAACCCTTTGATGAAGAAACGTTGACAGGCAAAAAAGGCAATCAGTACCGGCAGGGTAGACACGGTGGCTGCTGCCATCATCAGGTCGTAGCGATGCTGGTACTGGCCAATGAACAGGCGGATACCTACCGGTATGGTTTGTACCGAGGATGAGCTGGTCAGGGTCCAGGCAAAAAACAGTTCATCCCACGCCAGCAGAAAAATAAAGGTGGCCGTGGCAATGATGCCGGGTGCGCTGATCGGCAGCACGATGCGCACGAAGGCACCGAAGCGCGAGCAGCCGTCAATGATGGCGGCGTCTTCCAGTTCACGCGGAATGGCAATGAAAAAGCCGCGCATGATCCAGATACTGGCTGGCGTGAACAGGGCCACGTACAGAAAAATCAGGCCATGGTAAGTATCGAGCATCGGCACACCGTACGATTCACCGATTTTGCGGTACAGCATATACAGCGGCAGAAAAAACAGCATGCCGGGTATGACCTGGGTAATGGTGATGCCGACACTGACGGCGTTGGAACCGTGAAACCTGAAACGCGCCAGTGCGTACGCGGCACAGGTGGCTGACACGGTGGCAAAGAGCGTGGTCAGGGTGCAGATGATCAGGCTGTTTTTGAAAAAATTGAAGAAGTCGACGTTGATCCACATATCGACATAGTTTTGCCACTGAAAAGTCAGACCGGCGTCGAGCTGGCCACCATCGGCAATGTCGCTGTAATTCCTGAGCGACGACAGCACCATCCAGAAAATTGGCAGCAGCGTCACCAGCACGATGCTCCAGGTCAGCGCATTGAGCAGCCAGGTATTGCTGCGTTTAGTCGTCACTGGTCATGCTCCGTTTAAATGACTTCATCCAGATTCCGACAAACACCAGCATGAGCACCATCATGATGAACGATACCGCAGCACCCTGTCCGAACAGCCAGTAGCTGAACGACTGACGCGTGAGCAGCGGCATGAGCAGATCGGCCCATTCGCCCGGATGCCCGGCGCCATTACCGAACATCATTGAGACAATGTTGTAAGAATAAATATTGTCGATGATCTGAAACATGAACTGAATCACGATCACCGGTTTCAACAGCGGCAGCGTGATGTGAAAAAACTGTTTCCATTTACTCACGCCGTCCAGCGTCGCCGCTTCATACTGGTCGTCCGGAATGGCCTGCAGCGCCGCCAGGAAAATCAGCATCATTACCGGCCAGGCGCGCCACACGGTGGGAATTACGATGGCCCAGAAACTGTTCGAGCCCAGCAGCCAGAATGGCCGTTCATCGAACAGGTGCAGCCAGTCCACCAGTACCACGTTGATAATGCCGACATCGCGCTGCCACATGAAACCCCAGAGCGTGCCAACCACATACGATGGCACTATCCACGGCAGCAGCAACAGCGTGCGTGCGATATTGCGGCCCGGGAAATCCCGGTTGAGCAGGGTGGCCACACCGAGCCCGATGGCGATGGCCAGTACCGATACCATCAGCGTGTAGAGCAGGGTATTGCGCAGCGCGAAACCCAGTCCGGCACGGATCGGGCTGTGAGATTCAAACAGGATGCGCCGGTAATTTTCGACGCCGATAAACGGTGCGTCCAGATACTGCGACAGCGTGTACTGGTTGAGCTTCAGTAACGACATGTAGAAGCCCTGCAGTATCGGCGTGACATTCACCACCACCATCATCAGGATGGCCGGCAGCAGTAGCAGATAGGGAAATACTTCCAGCTTTTTTAAGCGAAGAGTAAAAGTGTCAAATTGCATCAGCGTGACTCATCCAGCACGTCATTGGCTTCCGCAGCAGTGGTATCAAGCGCCTGCTTGATGGCCTGCGTCGAGTACTTGCCTTTCACTCCGGCTACGATATCAAACATGTTGCCGATGTTTTTCAGGTACACCGATTCCAGCGGGCCCCAACCTGGAATCGACGGGTAATGGCGGCCGTTTTTTACCTGCGCCACAAAATCGGCATAGTGCGGGTCGGCCATGAGTACCGGATCGTTCAGGGCATCGAGTCGTGCCGGCAGCATGGCCGACATTTTGCTGTAGGTGACTTCGGCGTCCCGTGAAGTCAGATAGGTCAGCAGTTTCCATGCCTGGTCCTTGTTCTTGGATGATTTCATGATCGCCAGATCCGAGCCCGAGAAAAAGGTTTGATTGCCTTTGAGGCCAGCCGGATACGATTCAATGCCGAAATTATGCGCAGCCAGACTTTCCATCTGCCCGCCTTTGGCTTTGGGCATGGTCAGCTGTTTCAGGATCCATGAACCACTGAAGATCACGGCATAGTTACCGTTGAAAAAGCCGGCTTCAATCTGGGTTGAATCCTTTTCCAGCGCCGAGGACGGCACCAGTCCTTCAGCGGCAAAGCTGGTGTAATAGGTGATGGCCTGCAGTGCTTCGGGTGAATTGATGACCGAATGCGTTTTATCAGCGCTTAAAAAATCACCACCGGCATTCCAGACCCACGGCGCCAGATTATGCAGCACGTTCCAGTCATTTTTGCCGGGATAACCCAGCGCATACATTTTTTTGCCATCGACCACCTGGCCGTTGATTTTCTGCATGGCCTGCTTGAAGCTGGTCCAGTTGGTAAACGCCTCTTTGGGGTTGACACCGGCTTTTTTGAATACGTCGGTGCGGTAGAACGCTGCGCGCGCATCGGCATACCAGGGGATGGCGTACACGGTGCTGTCATCAAAACGGTGCGTGGTGCCCCAGACTGCCGGAATAAAGGCCTTGGCACTGCCCATCTGGGTCTGCTGTTGCTGGCTGACCGGTTCGAGCGCGTTCATGGAAGAAATGGCGGCCACCCAGGTCGTGCCCAGTTCCAGAATATCGGGCCCCTGACCGGAAGCCGCTGCCGCCGTAATCTTGCTCCAGGCCGATTCCCAGTTCAGTACCGTGACGTTGACGCGCAGGGAAGGATTGCTGGCCAGATAGGGTCGCAGCAATTCTTTCATGTCCTGTTGCTGCTGGGCGGTAGTCGACATGACCCAGATATTGAGTTCGGCTGCTCTGGCAGCGCTACCCGTGGCCGTGATTGAACCGGCCAGCAACAGGCCAGTCAAAAAACGCGCTTTGATTCCGGATGTGGTCATCGTCTCCCCTGCTTTTCGTGTTCTATTGGGCTTGATTGTAAAAGGGTGGCCAGTCGGCAACAATCCTTAAATTTACCTGCGCAAGTAGGTAGATTTACCTACACAACACGGGGGAGGTCAAAATTATCGGATTTTTGTGCACCGGTTTTGCACTTTGCTGCCCAAAATGGCAATTACAAAATTCATTTCTTCAGTAGTTCTACGTAAATTTGAGGTGCGTAAGTTTAATTTGTAAAACATTTTCAATGCTGAATAAAACGCAAGAGTAGCGCGGGGCATATTTTTGTGTAAATTTAGTCAACCTTCATGTAAAAGATCTAGAATTTAAAAAATTAATGTTGAGAGATAGGTTAAATATGATTACAACCGAAATTATTGATAATCCAGACTTGATTGAAGATGCCTGTGCTTTGCTTTATGAGTCGTATATTGAACAAGGCAAATGGGTATTTTCCAAAAACAATCCCAGCGGAATCCATGTTGAAACTAAAAACGGAAGAAAATTATTGGTTGATAAGTTCATCGATAATGCAAGGTGGTTCGGTGTATTTGATAAAGACAGGCTAATCGGCTGCGCGCGGTTATGCGGAACGGATGGAAGCAATAAATATGAAGTGGAAGGCTATCCGGCAGGCCGAACGATTCGGGAATTTCTCCCGCGAGTGAATTGCATGGAAATGGGTAAGGTTGCTGTATCCCCCTATGTCAGGATAGATGTCGCGTCAATTAATTCACATCAACCGTATTGGGGGCGGAGTAAAGATATGCAGTGAACCGCTATTCAGCAGAACGCAAGGAAGCCATCCTGAAACAGATGATGCCTCCGACGAACAAATCGGTTTCAGTATTGGCCCGTGAGAACGGCATAACGGAACAAACGCTCTATACTTGGCGACGGAATTTAAAATCGCAGGGAGTGCCAGTGCCAGGAAATGGAAAGAATGCAGAGGAATGGTCCTCGACCGACAAGTTTAGCGTGGTGCTGGAAACGGCCCACCTGAACGAGGCGCAGTTGGCGCAATATTGCCGCAGCAAAGGATTGTTCGTCGAACAGATAGCGCAATGGCGCACAGCCTGCCAGCAAGCGAATGCCTCATCGGTAGAGCGCAACCGTGAGCACCGTGACCAGAGTAAGAGTGATCGCAAAGAGATCAAACAGCTGAAGCGGGAACTACAGCGCAAGGAGAAAGCACTGGCCGAAGCGGCTGCGCTGATTATTCTCAGAAAAAAAGCCCAGGCGATCTGGGGGGATCCCGAGGAAGACTGATCGGCCCCTTGGATCGCCAAAACGTAATTGAATTAATTGAAGACGCCGTTGGCAGTGGTTGTCGGCGTGCGGCAGCCTGTGCCATGCTCGACATCAGCCTGCGCAGCTACCAGCGCTGGACGCGTGAAGGTGGCCATGGAATTGTGGATGGACGCAAAGGTTGCCAACGTGCGGCACCGGCCAACAAGTTAAGTGACGAGGAACGGCAGCAGATTCTGGCGGTGGCCAACAGTGCTGAATTTGCCAGCAGCCCGCCAAGCCAGATGGTGCCCACGCTTGCAGACCGGGGTGAGTATTTGGCGTCGGAGTCGACCATCTACCGGATATTGAAAGCCGAGCGACAGCAGCACCATCGGGGACGTGCAAGCAAACCGAGTACAAGGGTTGTGACAAGCCACTGTGCGACTGAATCGAACCGTCTGTGGGCGTGGGATATTACGTGGATGCCGGCCGGCGTGAAGGGCCTGTATTTTTACTGGTACATGGTACTCGACATCTATAGTCGCAAGATCGTCGGGCATGAGGTTCATGTCGCTGAGTCGGCAGAGTTGGCATCACTGTTGCTGCGTCGTGCCAGTCTGGCAGAAGGTCTGGCAGGCCGTGAAGTGGTACTGCACTCTGACAATGGCAGTGCGATGAAGGGTGCGACGATGCTGGCGACGTTGGAACGGCTCGGTATCATGCCCTCGTTCAGCAGGCCTCGCGTGAGCAACGACAATGCCTACCCGGAGTCGCTGTTCCGGACCTGCAAGTATCGACCTGACTATCCTGGTAAGGGGTTCGCCACGCTAGAAGAAGCGCGGGATTGGACAATGAAATTTGTACAGTGGTACAACCACCAGCACAAACACAGCGCTCTAAAATTCGTCACGCCCGTACAGCGACACGACGGTCGTGATGCGGCAGTCTTGCGACGACGTGAGGAGATCTATGAATCAGCGAAACAGCGACATCCGGAGCGTTGGTCTGGTGCAACACGGAATTGGGAATTGAAGGACGAGGTCTGGCTGAATCCGGAACGAAATCAGGCAGAGGCACTATTGCTAGCAGCATGACTTGACGCGACATCTTTGTTGACAACTACCGGTATCCAAAGACTATAAAGGGAAAAGAATCGTCAATCTGATTTATCTGGCGGCATTCGAGTACTGCCAAAGAAATAAATTTTCTGTATTCGATTTTGTCAGTAACTCCTATATCAAATCATTGTTTCATCGAGTTAAATTTGCGCCGAAAGTTGATCGGGCATTTAAATATGAAGAGACGGATCCAACACCAGTTAGTTTATACATTATTGATTTTCAACGAGGAGAATTTGATCCAATTATCGACAGCTTAAAGAACAGCATTAACTACACTGCTAATCAAAACCTTTTCAGTGTGATGGATGCTTTGGAAATTGTTTCCCCTATATTGCCGCTTCCAGTTTATTGGCATGATCGTCAGGGCCATGTCCTGGGAATAAATGAATTGTGTTTGAAAGGGATGGGAACCACACTGGATAAGGTGCTGGGTAAAACACCATTTGATTTTTATCCGAAAGAAGTAGCAGAACACATTTTGAATCATCATGAGTTGGTCATGCAGACGGAGCAAATTCTTTCACAGGAGGAGTGCATCAATAATTTGAGTACGGGGCAGCCTGTTTATGCAAAAGCGCTTAAAGTGCCACTTTATGATGACAATGGAAACGTAACAGGAATTATTGGTACATCTATCGATATCACAGCCGAAAAGGAAGCTGAACGATTAAAACTGGAAAATCAGGCCCATCGAAACGCTCTGGCTCTGGAACACCAGGAAAAAATCACCCTTTTTGCGCGCAAAGTGGCACATGACATTAATTCGCCCCTTGCCGCCTTAAAAATGATGATGGCTGAATGCACTGAGCTGTCGGAAATTAAATTGATTCCCCTCAATCAAACTTTGGCTCGCTTAACTGATATTTCCAAAAATCTTCTCGATATCAACGACGATAAATTCTTGAATGTAAACAGCGAGCTGGCCAGACCTGTAGTGGTTTATGCGCAGCTGGCTGAATTGCTCAACGAGAAAAGAATCGAATTCATGAAGCAGAAGGTGGTTTTTAAATTGAAGGCAGATTTGATGGAAAAATCTGCGACGGCTTTCATTCAGGCTGGTCAATTTAAACGCGCATTTTCAAATTTAATCAATAACGCGGTCGAATCACTTGTTGGTAATCCTGAAGGAAAAATCATCATTGAAGTAAAAACTGAAAATAATGAACTTCTTGTTGATCTGAACGACAACGGCAAGGGCATGAATTCACGTCAAATTTCAAAAATCATCAGCAGGGAAGGATTTACGGAAGGAAAATCAAATGGTCATGGATTGGGACTGCAACAGGTTTGGGACATGCTGGAATTTAATCGGGGCAGGATGGAGGTTCATTCTGTTATTGGCAGCGGTACCTTAATTCGAATAAGGTTTCCAGGGCTACATTAAAAGTCGCAGTAGGTGTGGCAGGGAGTGCGCGCATTCCAGCGCACACTCCCTGTAACAGATTACTTGTTGCGCCCCACTTTGTTCAGTTTTCCCACCACTCCGGCGAAATATCACGCAATCTGGCCGCCAGTTCCATGCTGGTGCGGATATTGAATTTCTGGCAGATGCGCAGCCGGTGCGCTTCGACGGTTTTGGTGCTGATATTGAGATGCGAGCCGATCTGCTTGGACAGATAGCCGGACACAATTTCGGTGAGCACTTCGCGCTCGCGGGCAGTCAGTGAGGCAATGACTTCGAGCAGCTGGGACTGTGACTGGTAGATCGGACGACTGGCATTGTCGACACTGATTGCCCTGGTGAGGGCATCGATCAGGGTGCGGTGATTGACCGGCTTTTCCAGAAAATCGCAGGCACCCTGCCTTAACGCCTTGACTGCCATCGGGATGTCGCCGTGACCGGTAAAAAATAACGCCGGTGGTATATAGCGCGGTTCCTTTTTGGCGCGTCGGTTCAGTTCGTCAAATAATTCCAGTCCGCTCATATCGGGGATACGCACGTCGATCAGCAGGCAGTTGAAATCGGCCGGAACGGCAGTTTCCAGAAAATCGGTGGCGCGCTCGAATTCGGCATAAGTCCAGTTGCGGGTTTCGAGCAGCATGCCGGTGGAATGACGCACACCGGCGTCGTCATCGATGATGGCGATATGTGGCATGGTCGGATCAGTTTTACTCATTATTTTTACTTTCATCTTTTTTGGAAATACAGCTCAATCGGAATTTGAAACACGCGCCCCCCAACGATCCGGCTTCGGCCCACAGTCTGCCACCGTGGCTTTCAATCACGGTGCGACAGATCGCCAGCCCCAGCCCCATGCCTTCCGGCTTGGTGGTGTAGAAGGGCTGGAACAGTTTTTCGGGATCCTGGATGCCTCGTCCGCGATCGGTAACACTGACTGTTACGCTGTTGATCTCAGGATCGCGCTGCATTTTGACTTGTACTGCGTCAACTAGTTCCGTTTGTTTTTTGCCGGTTGCTACGGCTTCCAGTCCATTTCTTATCAGGTTGAAAAGTACCTGCTCAATCATCACGGCGTCGCATTCGACCAGGATCGCGTGATCCGGCACGTCAAAACCGATCGTTTTATTCTGACGTTGGGCCAGGGGTGCGAGCAGTTGCAGCGGCACTTTCATCAGATCGCCCAGATTGTGCAGATCGTGCCGGATTGCGCGCTTTTGGATAAAACTGCGCATGCTTTGAATAATTTTTCCGGCGCGCTGCGATTCTTCACTCATCAGGGCGACCGCCTGACGAATTTTTTCGGTATCCTGCGGCGTGACGTCCAGATAGGCACTGGCTACTGCAGAATAATTGCTGATGGCAGCCAGCGGCTGGTTCAGTTCATGCGCGATGCCGGTGGCAAATTCGGCCAGATTGGCCAGTCGCGCGGTGTGCTGCAGCAGTTCGTCGCGTTCTCTTGCGGTATTGGCAGCCTTGCGGCTGGCGCTGATGTCGGTGGCAATATCGAGCAGCACCGGTGAACTGTCCACCCACAGTATGGTGCGCCGTTCCAGGTGATACCAGCTGCCAGTCTGGCGATCCTGAAATTCAATCGAGCCGCGATGGGTATCATGCGACAGCCCCGGCCAGCTCAGCAGACAGCAGTCGGCCTGGGCGTCCAGATTGAACAGATCGGTATGGCGCCGGTTGCGGAACAATAATTTGCCGTCGCTGATCTGGCTGACATACACCGCCGCATCCAGTCCGGACAGTACGGCATACAGCTGTTCGCGCGAAGAAGCCAGCGCTTCGCGTTCTTTCTGCAGTTCGGTTGTGTCATACAGTGAAACCATCCAGCCTTTCGGATTGCTGTCGCCGCTGACCAGTGGCGAGGCAAACAGACGCACGGACAGTTCGGTACCTCTGGAATCGATCAGGTACAGCCGGCGTCCCTGTTCCGGATTGTCTCCGGCCAGCATGGCCGCGTGTGCGGCGATGCAGTCCAGCAGATGTTGCTCGGGCCAGAACGGGAATGGTGCCTTGCAGCCGATCAGGATTTGCTCGGAGAAGCCCAGCATGCTGCACAGAGCCGGGTTGACATAAATGATGGTGCCGTGGATATCGAAAGCCAGCAGTCCGGTAACCAGCGACTGCTCCATGGCTTCCCGAAACCGCAGTTCGTGGGACAGCGCCTGCTGGGCAGCGAGCCGTTCGCGCAGCCAGCGCTGCAGCAGCCGCAGCAGCCAGAAAATCAGCAGTGTGCAGCCCAGAATCGCCGCTGACAGGGTGATCAGGAGTTTTTCTGAATGACCACTGGGATGGGCGCGCGCGCGCAGCGACAGACCGCTGCCGTCCGGTCCGAAATTGAGTTTGTGAAACTCGTCTGACTGGTTTGCGGCCGGTTCCGGTTCAGACACGGTACCGTCATGCGGTGACAGCTGTTTGTTGTCGCGATCGATCAGGCTCAGGTCGTAGCGCTGCACAAACCACCACGGCACCTGGGCAGACATGAGCTGATCCAGATCGTAGGTGGCCAGTACCACGCCCTGTCCAGGTGCATCGTCGGCAATCGGCACAACCAGTACCCAGAGCGGCGCGTACTGTTCAATGACCCGCGAGTACACCGGTTTTTTTTGGGCCAGGCAACGCTGGATGGCGTCAGTAATAAGCGGATCGGAAATGGGTGGCAGTCGTTTCGGGCGCTCGCTGTAATTGGGCAGGCCAAAGCGGCGCCGGCCGTTTTTGTCGAGTACATCGATGGCAATGAGCGCCGGATTTTCATTCATCAGGCCATTGACCAGACTAACGAATTCGGCATTTTTTCCGGCACCGGATTGCTGCAGGTCGTGCGCCCAGTTCTGCAGCATGCGCTCATTGTCGCTGAGTGCTTCGAATACATTCTGTTCCAGCCACAGCAGATCGAGCGACAGTTCCCGTGCTGCGCTGTCACGCTGGTCGGTGTACCACAACCAGCCCAGCGTGGTCGACACGAACAGACTGACCGTCAATATCAGCGACGCCGCCAGCCACGGCCAGCGGCTTTGGATCAATTTTTGCGATAAATTGTGCGTGACGTGTTGCACCAGCGGCTCTCCTGAACAATCAAACCGGGGCTATGTTACCTCAACCATGTTTGCCGCACCGAATAATCCGGCATCATGGCCGAGCTGTGCTGCGACCAGTTCAACCCGGTAAATGGCCGGATAGTTTGCCATCTCGGCACCGAGCCGTTCCAGATAACCTGAACGCAATCCGACACTGCCGCCGACAGCAACGCGCTGGATGCCGAGCATCACGGCCAGATCGGCGAGCTTGGCGGCAATGTCGCGTATGCCGTTCTGGTACAGGATATTGGCCTGCTCATCGCCGCGGTCCGCCGCATCGCACAGCATTTTTGCATTGGAATAGCGGTACTGCAGGGCCAGTTGACCGAGCGCCGTGCCGGACGCATGCTGTTCCAGTGTTCGGCCATCGGCGCAGCGCATTTCGCCGATTTCGGCATCGAAGCCGTTCTTGGCCCTGTGCAGTCTGCCTTTCAGAATCAGTCCGGCACCGATCCCGGTGGAGACGGTCAAAAACAGAAATTCGCTCATGCCCTGACCGCTGCCGTATACATATTCTCCCCAGGCCCCCGCGCGTGCATCGTTGATCAGTTGGACTGGCAGTTGCAATCGGTCCGACAGGCGCTGTTGCAGGGGAAAGCGCTGCCAGTTGGTCAGTATGTCCGGATTATGTGCAGTGACGCATCCATCCACAACCTGACCGGTGACTGCCACTGCAACCGGTGCCTGCAGAGCACCCAGAGGCGCAAACAGTTGCGCCATGACGTCGATCGTGGCATCCGGACCGGCCATGGCTGGCGTAGTACACTGATCGCGCCAGGTGATCACCCCGTTTTCAAACAGGGCGATGCGGCTGTTGGTGCCGCCGACATCAAATACAACGGTTTTTTTTGGGGCCATATTGTTCCATCCAGGACTTCACACCAACCTTACATCGACATGCGCACGCCCAGATAGAACTGACGGCCGTTGGTATAAAACGACTGTGGCTGGTCGGCGTTGGAATAATACTTGAGGGTCGGATTGTTCAGATTCAGACCGTCAAAAGTCAGTGTCAGGTTCTCGTTGATCTTGTAATTGATCGATGCGGCAACCGAGCCGTAGCCAGCCATATACTGCTGGCTGACGTTGGCCATCCCGACCAGAAATTCAGAACGATATGTGTAGGCCAGTCGCGTGCTCAGCCTGTCATTTTCATAGAACAGTTCCATGTTGCCGGTATCCTTGGAGGCCCCCACCAGCGCCAGGCCGCTGGCGTCGCGACCATTGGCCACAGTGAAGTTGAGCAGACCGCCAAAGCCCAGTCCAAACGATTGCTGCCACGCCAGTTCCACACCTTCATTTTTGGCGCTGTCGTTGATCGGTACGTTAATCGTATACACGGCCATGGCCTGGTTGGTCGTGTTCAGATAAGTACCGGTTGTGACACCGGCGCCCACATACGACGGCATGTCCATATAAAACAGGCCGGCCGACAGGATCGACTGCGGTGCAAAATACCATTCGAGTGCTGCGTCGAGATTATTCGATTTGATTGCTTTCAGATTGGCATTGCCGCCGCTGCCGGTCAGATCCAGATTGTTCAGCACGACCGCCGGTGACATCGACGAATAATCGGGGCGCGACATGGTTCGGGACGCGGCCAGACGTCCGACCAGATCTTTGGATAAATCCAGTTTCAGATTGGCGCTGGGCAGGGCGTCAACATAGTCGTGTGACGAGTAGACCGGATTGAAGCCGCCATTGCCGTCCGAGGCGTACGCCATGCCGGTCTGTTTGGTGTTGACCAGGCGCAGACCAATATTGCCGCGCCAGCCCTGGCCCACCAGATTGGTCATGGCATAAGCGGCGGCGTCCTTTTCTTCAATCTCGAAATTGTTTTGCAGCGCCGCACCGATATTGACGTTGTTGTACTGCTGCTCCCAGGCCGCAACGTCGTTGACATTCAGTACCCAGAAATGCTGTATGAAGCCGGGACCGAAACCGATACCGCTGCCAAAATTCGAAGGTGACTGCGTGCCGCTCCACAGAGGCTTGGGCGCAAACTGCGCCAGATTGGTATTGCAGGCCGCCGTGGGGTCCGCTGAACAGGCATAGCTGATGCCGTAGGAGCTGCGTTGATGGTCAGAAAAACGCACACCGAATTTGGCGCTTTCAACATAGCCACTGTCCAGCGTCAACAAGGCATCACCCTGCGCATAGGTTTCCTGATCCACCACGGTCGCGTTACCGGACCAGCTGCCGCCATTGACGACATTCGGGCTGTTGAAATTGGTGGTATCCAGATTCGGGAACGATACCATTGCTGGTCCGCGGTTGCCGTTCAGTACATAACTCATTGGTGTGTTGATCAGATAGGCTTCGTAGCCATAATCGTGCGGCGTTTCTCCCACCCCTTTGGTGAAACCGATTTTTGAAGTCAGGGTCAGCGTGTCACTGACGCGATATTTGGCATCGAAATCCAGATAGCCGGCTGAAGATCCGGCACCGGGTCGGAAGATCGAATCACGTACACCAGGAAACGGCTGACTGCCCAATTGAGGGTTGGTGGCATCAAACGGGGTCTCTGGAAAACTGGCTGCGACCAGTGTGCCGTTTTTTACCGTGTAGGTGGTTGGTGACACACCGGCATTCAATTCATTGAACGGACTGGCCATGAAATTGGTATCGAACGTGTCAGTATGAAAGCGTGAATAAAATCCGTTGACATCGAGCGTCAGTCCGGACATCGGCTTCATTTGCACATCAAACAGACCACCGGTGCGTGCACTGGTCTGGGTGAAGGCGGCAGAACCGATCTGGGTCGGGTAGGCCACGCCGTTGAGGTCCGGGTGGGCGGCGATGACCGCGTTGATCGGGTCGCTCGGGGTGGCAGTCGGCGAAATGGAACCGGAGCCAAGCGTAAATAATTCCTGGCCATCGCGTCGTTCATTCCTCTTTTCAGAAAATGCCTGGAACAGCACACCGAGCGTGTTTTCATCGTTTTTCCAGTTGATCAGGCCATTGAACTGCGGGGTGGCTTTTTTCGGCAGATCGGCATACAGCGCCTGTGCGGTGGCTTCCACGGTCAGCTGTTTTTTGAACTCGAGCGGCAACCGGGTCACAATATTGACATTGCCGACTGTGCCGCCTTCAAGGTAATCAGCCTGTGAACTTTTCTGTACTTCGACCGAGCCGACTATTTCAGATGGCAATAAGGTAAAACTGACGCTGCGCCCAACCGTGCCCTGCTGGTCGCCGATGTACCAGTCGCCGGTTGAAATCGAGTGACCATTGACGGTGGTCTGGGTCAGGCTGGGATTGGTGCCGCGAATGCTGACGCGGTCATTTTCTGAAAAACCGCCCTGTCCGCCGGAACCGGAACTGATGTTCACACCAGGCACGCGCTCAACCGCATCGGCCACGTTTTTATCGGGCAGCTTGCCGATGTCTTCTGCGCTGACCACATCCATGACGGAGTCGGCATTGCGTTTTTGTTTGAGTGACTGTTCAATGGATGCGCGTATGCCGGTTACCACCACCGTTGCCGGCGCTGAATCCGGCGCAGCAGCACCGGCTGCCACTGTGGTCATGTCGACCTGCTGCGCATGGGCCGGCATCAGGCCCGAGGTCAGTGCCAGGGTTACAGCCAGTGCAATTCGTGTACGTTGAACCTTCATTGTTACTCCCCTTGTATTTGGTTGCGCTTGCCGCATACCTTTGAGCGGCGCACTGTTTTTGTTTGGTCAGGCACCCCGGCAGTCTGGGGATGAGAAGCAGTGTGATGGGAGCAATAATCAACAGCAATCCTGAGATATACCCTAGTACCTAAGTAAAATTACCTATACGCAGTGCTGGCGGCATGGCACTACAGAAAATTTCACTGTGCAAGGCAGCGGCAAATGCGCAACAATGTGCACCTCAGCAACTTTACCCGATCATTCACATGGATCTTTCCCGACAACAGTTAAGCAGTACCGGCCCGGAATTTTCCCGGATTGCGCTCGGCATGTGGCGCATTGCTTCCTGGCAGATGACGCCGGCCGAGCGCCTTGATTTTATAAAACAGGCACTGGAACTGGGCGTGACCACCATTGATCATGCCGACATTTACGGCAGTGAAAAACCGTTTGGCGAAGCGCTGCGGCTCGAGCCCTCACTGCGTGCGGGAATGGAACTGGTCACCAAATGCGGCATCATCCTGGGCGAATCGTCGTCGCATTACGATACCAGTGCTGCGCACATCACCCGTTGCCTGAATAATTCTCTGCACGATCTGGGCACCGATTATGTCGATCTGCTGCTGATCCATCGTCCAGATCCGCTGATGCAGGTTGATGAAATAGCGGCCGCTTTTACCCGGCTGCAGGAAGCAGGAAAAGTGCGACATGTTGGCGTGTCGAATTTCACGCCGGCCCAATTTGAACTGTTGAATTCCCGCATACCGCTGGTAACCAATCAGGTTGAACTGTCGCCGCTGCATCTGGCGCCGTTACATGACGGTACGCTCGATCAATGCCAGCAACGCGCTCTGGCGCCGATGATCTGGTCGGCGCTCGGTGGTGGCAGGCTGTTTACCGAACAGACCGAACAGGCTGTGCGGTTGCGCGCCACACTCAACGCGCTCTCAGAACACTATGGCGTATCAGCCGCCACGCTGGTGTATGCCTGGCTGCTGCAGCATCCTTCACGTCCGATTGTGCTGACCGGTTCCGGCCGGATCGGCGCAATCCGGCAAGCCGTTGCCGGCGCCGATATCACCCTCACCCGTGCGCACTGGTTTGCGATCTGGAGTGCATCTACCGGGACAAACCCGCCTTGATTGAGATTGTTAACGCACCGACCCCGGCTGAAAATGCGGATTTTCAATAATCCCAAGCCGGTTGCCAAACGGATCGGTCACACTGGCCACCCGTATTCCATCGCCGACATCGGTGACAGGTTCGAGCAGGGTGGCGCCAAGTTCGATGAGCCGCGCCAGATCGGTGTCGGCGTTGTCCACACCCCACACCGGATAGGCTCCCGACACGCCCGGAGTGCCGTCGGGGACCAACCCGAGTTCAAAGCCGCCGACTGAAAATCCGACATAAAAGGGCTGATCAAAATAGGGATCCTGCCCGATTACGCTGGCATACCATTGCCTGGCACTGGGCAAATCACTGACCGGATAAATCGCTGTACGCAAGCCCAATAACATGCTGATCTCCTGATGGTTAAGTGAAGCCGACCGACAGTCCGGCCAGACTGGCTCCCGAAAAAGCCGTGGTCCAGGTTTGCCCGGGGTGGATGAAAGGCAGATCGGTCCAGGTACCGGTGCTGATGATTTCACCGGCCTGCAGCGTAGTTGCGCCGCTTTGATCTTTGAGCAGTTGCTGCAGATGCCACAGGGCGTGCAGCGGACTTTCAGTCACGTCGCTGCCATAACCGGCGGATAGCAGGGTGCTGTCGCAGGACAGCGAGACCGACGTGTTGGCCAGAATCGAGCCCAGATGATGCCGGGCAGTCGACGACAGTTGATGCGGTTCACCGATCAGCAGGGCGCCATGCATGGCAAACGCTGCAACGGCGTCGGCAGTATCGAATTTCCAGTCCGGAAACGGACAGACCATAATTTCCAGACCATGCGCCATCCATTCCAGACAGTCGGACAGTTCATCGAGCGTGGCGTCGGGCGCAGGCGTGGTACCGATTTTGAAAATGATTTCCGGGGCCAGACGCGGCTGGATCGCACCGTTCAGACTTTGTGTGCCGAAGTTTTGCGGCATGAAGCGCACCGTGCTGTCAAACAAGGGTGTCCAGATCAAGCCCTGAGTTGGTACCAGCCGGCCGTATTTCTTCAACAGGGTATGGTTGGCAAAGGCGATTTTGCGTCCGATCAGTTTCTCTCCGCCCAACAGGCGTTTTTCCTGAATCTGGCGCGCGATGACATAGGCGTCCTCCATACTGACCTGCGCGCTGTCCGGAAACGGTGCGCACAGCTGGGCGTTGGAGCGTGCTGCCAATAACTGCTCGGCGTAGTGGTTGGCCTGGGTAAGCGATAGCATCGGTGTGTGTGTTATTCCTGAGGTTGGGGGGCTGACCATAAATCATTCATCATTCCTGATGCAGGCGGGGTCAGTCCGAAATGCTGGTAGGCGCTGGGCGTGGCGATTCTGCCGCGCGGGGTGCGCTGTAAAAAGCCCTGCTGGATCAGAAACGGTTCCAGCACGTCTTCGATGGTGTCGCGTTCTTCACCGATGGCGGCGGCCAGATTGTCGACCCCGACCGGCCCGCCATTGAATTTGAACAGTACCGCTTCGAGCAGTTTGCGATCCATCAGGTCAAAACCGAGCTTGTCGACATCCAGCATTTTCAGCGCGTCGTCCGCGACCGACTGGCCGATTTGCCCGTCGTGTTTGACTTCGGCATAATCGCGCACCCGGCGCAGCAGCCGGTTGGCAATGCGCGGGGTGCCGCGGGCCCGTTTGGCAATTTCATACGCCCCTTTGGGGTCGATCGGTGCACCCAGCAGTGAAGCCGAACGGGTGACGATTTTGGTGAGTTCATCGGCGTTGTAGAATTCCAGGCGCGCCACGATACCGAACCGGTCGCGCAGCGGATTGGTCAGCATGCCGGCGCGGGTGGTGGCGCCAACCAGCGTGAACGGTTGCAGATCCAGTTTCACCGAACGGGCGGCAGGGCCTTCGCCGATCATGATGTCGATCTGGTAGTCTTCCAGCGCCGGATACAGAATTTCTTCCACCACCGGAGAGAGCCGGTGAATTTCATCGATGAACAGCACATCGTTGGCTTCCAGATTGGTCAGGATGGCGGCCAGATCACCGGGCCTCTCCAGCACCGGTCCGGAAGTCTGGCGCAAGTTGACGCCCATTTCGCGCGCGATGATGTGCGCCAGTGTGGTCTTGCCCAGACCGGGCGGGCCGAACAGCAAGGTGTGGTCCAGTGCTTCGTTGCGCTTCCTGGCCGCAGCAATAAAAATCTCCAGCTGGGCGCGGATTTTTTCCTGACCGACGTATTCGTCGAGCTGTTTCGGTCGCAGCGCACGTTCAACCACCTCTTCCTGTCTGGACACAGGTTCCGCGGTAATGATGCGCGGATTCGGATTGGCAAATTG
>Ga0364907_10102_pt1 | contig 34715 bp, 38 predicted proteins | sample ExccelJu500002D3_2_FD_206960 | JGI IMG/M metagenome (GOLD analysis project Ga0364907, IMG submission 206960) | Enriched cells from Trout Bog Lake Hypolimnion, Wisconsin, USA - BchlTB.July02.5000.02.D3 | ecosystem: Environmental > Aquatic > Freshwater > Lake > Hypolimnion/Profundal zone | place...
CTGATAGTCTTGAAAATAATCTAAAAAGAAATTGACGCTAGCGCTGCGTTCTTCTTCAGGAAGCGCTAAGGCTTGGGCATATATTTCAGATAAGCCGTCCGGAGTAAAAAAACTCAACACCAAGGCAAGAGCGAGATCTTCCTGAACAGCATCTATTTGGCGAGACCTTAAGAAGCCCGTTAAATAAGCCGTAGAGGGATACGGCGTATTTAACTGCGTCATCGGTGGAATGAGACTAAGAACTTTCATACTCACCTAAGCTAATAAGCAGGGCTTATACCCAACTTATTTTTCATTCCCACTCAATAACTACGTAAGTATTTTTCTTATTATAATCAATCACTTACGTCTCCAAAAATAGTAGTGTGTAACTTTTGTGTAACTACGAACAGCAAACCCTATCGCTACGTGCATCAAAAAATTTACACAAATTCAATAACTTAACCAGATTGCGGTTACACGCTGTGCAGTACTATTTTAACAGTCTATAGGGTTATTTAAGCATCGCTCGCTTGTTAAGTAATCAAGTTCAGCGTCAATCATTGCCTTAAGTCTTGTCATTAGCAAAGATCTTATACGCCCCCAAAGAAGCTAACCTACTTCAACTCTTCAATCACAATCTTTCTAATTGAGTTTTCTTCAGTCATTCTGCCAGCATCAATTTCTCTTTGCGTAATGCTATATAGAATATTTGCATCTACATCTCCATCCACTGTAGCCTCCCAAACCAACATAGTGTTGTAGTGCTGTTCTCTTGCATTCTTAAATGTATGCATATCCGAATCATCAATAAAACTTCTTTCCATAATGTCTAAAGTTGCCTTATGCAAATTAAGGAGTTGCTCTTTTTCCGATTTAGTTGCGCATTGGCGATACTCTTTAGCCGTTTCGGCTAAAAATTCTTCTATGTTTGCAATAGCAGTAGCAGGATCATTTGTAAGCTCAAGCAATCTTTTAGACATTTCTTATATTTCCTTATTAAGAATTCTTAGCATTTATAGCCCTATGCAATCTATAGTTCTGTAACATTAATTTAAGTTACGTTCTACACTTAGTTAAATTTTCCACTAATTGAGTTAAATTTAGCAGTATCAAATGACAATGCATCAATAGTAATAATGCCACCAAGTTTGGCAAGGCTAACAAGATAGTTTTTTTCTTGCTCGCCATCAGGCACTTGCAATTCATTACCGTTAATACAAACGCCGTGCATACGAACAAGTCGATTATTAATAGTGTAGTAATGATTGTTGCCTAAGTCAGTCTTAGTGCCATCCTCTTTGCAAGTTTCGTTATTGGTATTTAGATAGCTGACCATTACTCTTCTTGTATTAGCATCTCTGCTTGCAAGTAAATAAACGTGCGGACGATTTATGGATTGAAGTAAATAGTTTTCATTTTCTACAGGAACCCAAACATCAGTTTTACCATCGCCTTTTAATATCATATTTTCTGCCGTGCAAACACCAGCATCCTCATAAGCCATTTGCACTTGATAGCGAGAATCATAAGACTTGCCTATTCTCTTATACGAACCAGATGCTCTATCGTAAAGATAGGCATCTTCATTATCTTTATCCTTAACGTTGTTACAGCTGATTTTTTCACTTGTCCAAGTATTACAAGAAGCAATATCGTCACCAACTTTTATGTTGCTATTTTCGAAAACTAAAATTTGATAAGGGATAGCAACCGTATTAGTTGCCTTACCATCAACAATCTTTCTTGTAACGTTACAAGTTACAGTGAAGTTATCTTGCGAACTCGTTTTTGAGCAAGCAAACAATCCAAATATCAAAGCAGAAATAAAACACAGTTTTAATGTATTGGACATATTTTTAATTAGGTTAAACACTATTGACAAGCAATAGTAACAAGAATATAAAAGAATTAATACTAATTTTTAATCATACTTTCCAACTTAATGTATAAAAAATATACTTTATTAGTATTAATACTGATACTTCCCAATATTGCATTGGCTGACAGGGATTGGACTAAAACTTTTCCACAAATTAGCAGTAAAAATACTATTACTACATTAGCAAAATATTGCCCTAACGAGCCAAATGTGAATTGTAATGATGACATTTACCAAAAATTTTGGTTACATCTTGAAGCAACAAATGGTGAGAGATATAGGCTTAATTTAAATTCCGTTAAAGATGGCACGACTGGTGCTGTTATGGCGACTGTTTATATAACTCCACCAAATGTTATGTTTGACTGGCAACGAATGCATACGCTTTTATTCAATTGCAACAATACATTTATTGACATAACGCACGGTATTAGCAATAACGTTATGGATGCTCCACCAAACTCAGTTGCTGGACAAATACAAAAAATTGTTTGCAGAGTGCCAACAGCTAAGCAATATTGCGAAGGCTTAAGCAATAGTGAATGTAACAACGTTAGCAAAGTTATTAACTCTAACAATCGCCCTGCTTATTGCAAGCAAGGTTATGGACTTGTAGATAGCGGTCTTAACAACGAACAAAGAAGAATTTGTGCAGTTATGGGAACTTGGAATTAATTTTTTAACTAAGGAGAAGAAAATGGCTACAAGACAACGGAAAACACTAACAGCAAGCGATTACAAGGAAAAATTAGAAAAAGCTAAGGCAACGATTAAAGCATTAGAAGAAAAAGCATTTGCTGGCGAATTGGATGAAATTATTAAAGGACATAATTTAGGTAGTATGTATGTAGAGATTAGGGCAAAGGTTGATAGAAGCGTAACTGATATTGCAATATTGAATGCTATTGCTAAGGCTTTAGGTATGAAGCGTATGGATATTAAGCAAGCCGAAGCTAAAACAAGAGCGCCACGCAAACCTAAAGAAAAATAATTTATGTCACGTAAGCCAAGCAAAGCAATTGAGGAGCAGTTATATGAAGCAAGAATGAAGGTTGCAGAAGCTACAGAAGATTATCAAACTCAACTGTATTTAGACACAATGCCTGTAGTAAACCCTACATACAAGTATTGCTATGCAACTTCTAACTTTAATATTCCTGCAGAACAGCAATCTATAGATGCTTGGCTACGTGCTGTTATTAAGCATATGGCTACAAGAAGCAAAGGACACGGTGGAGAATTAACTAAAGCACTCGTTATATCTGTTCCACAACACTTAACAGCTAATGATAAAGAGCTGTGGATTGAATATGAAACACACAAGCTAAGAAAACGCTCTGCAAATAGAGTTAAGAAGACGAAATAACTATGAGCACTAAATTAAATGAAATTAATGACAAGTTAGCCGAGCAACTTACGCAGGGTTGGAGCTTAAATAGAGAAGATTTATTTAACTTGGGTGTTGAACTTGGTAGGGAATTAGCCGCACATAACCTTGTTACTTATCGTTCACCAATTTGGGAAAAGCGTGAAAAGGAAAACAAACAAGATTTAGAGATTAGGAATGCTGTAGATAAGATTGAAGACTTTATCGCTACGTTAGTTAAGCTATCGGTTACGGAAAAGATTGAAGAAACTGGTAGCTGGTCAATTGCTAAAGGCGGTGGATATACTTTAGAGAAATTTAGTGATGAGATAGTTAAAAAATATAATGTGCAAGTATTGCGTTGTGATATGGAAAGCTATGGTGGTGAATTTACAGTTACATTTAGCGTTGAAGGTGAATTAGCAAAGCTATTTAAAAAGCATAATGTTTATGATCAATTTACTGTTCGTATATATAACGATTGCGGAGAAGACCATCAAGCAATCTACAACGTTAAAGAAGTTGATAACTACATTGATAGCGTAACGGCACACATTAGAGATGGTAATGGGTGGGAATTAGGTAAGTGTGAGGATTTTTTACTTGAAATAAGCAAACCTTATCTATTCCTAATTACAAAAAATATCTATTAACACTATGCTAATCAAAGTCTACCCCTATAAAACTTACGATATAAACACAGATACGTTTGTATTGGGAGAACACTACGCAACAGAAGACAGCATTAAGCAATTTGGCAATGAAAGAATTGTTAATGAATGCTACTACGTTAATGTTGATGATTTAGATGGTGATGGCAGAATTTTGAAAACTACTTTGCACGAACTACTTAGTCAAAATTCTGCACGTGTAAATGAAGCAAAAGATTAATTAAGCTAAGTTAACGGCTTTTCTCAACATATCATCGTTAGCATCTACATAAATTGCGGTAGTTTGTATATTCTTATGCCCTAATAACTTTTGTAATACACGTATGCTTACACCTTTATTGGCAATCTCTGTAGCAAACGTGCGTCTGCCAGAATGACTTGAACAATTATCCAATCCAGCACGTTTATAAAGATAGTGGAAGAATTGGGTTAAGGTATTTGCACTAAATCCGTCACTATCTGCTTTTTGACTATAAAACAACTTAACGTTTACATCTTTTGGCTTATAGACTTTAGCGTATTGCTGTAGCTCCTTCTGTAACTTCTCGCTAACAAATATAGTACGTGCTTCTTTAGACTTAGTATTTTCTGCACGCAATCTAATTTCATTACGCACTTTACCATCCGCATCAATTGCATCCGAATAGAGAATTGAACTAATTTCCCCTACCCTACAACCTGATGCAAAAGAGAACATCACAAGTGCTCTATTACGCATTGCGTGTTTACGTGTAGCTACGTAATCAAGCACTTTACGTAACTCCTGCTGATTTACAGTTTTTGCTTGCTTAGACACAGTTTCTTTTCCTAACCAAAGTTTTGCTATGTCTTTAATATATTTTCTTTTGTTTCTAATTACGACCTGATTTTGCATTCTTAGCATTAAGTAATTTTCTTTCCAATAAACAAGTAGTTACGTCATCTTTATACGTAAATGTAAGAAATTGTGCATTTCATTACATATAGCTATTTAGTAATCGTGTCGTCTAAAACCCACAATTATTAGCAGACTTGTTTACAGCGTCTTAGTTGCGTTAAATAATTTGTCAGCTACGTTTGTATTCAGCTTGTTAAGTTCTTTGCTTAAAGCGTTGATTTGAGGTGTTGTATTTTGGTATTAGTAAATTTTAGGTAAAGCTCCGCATTAAGCATTAAATAACAATGCTTGCTTGTTACCAAATTGTCCAAACCTACTTAATTACAAGCTGTTTTCTACGCCAATGTCACTTAAGTAGATTTGGGGTTGTTTAATGCTTTGTATGCGTAAAGCATCTACGTTGCCAACGTTTGCTTCTTTTGTAATGTAGTCAAGCCAGCCATAAGTGTTGCTTAGTGGTTTGATGACAATGCTGTGATGTGCAAAGTCACAAGCCCACCAAGCTCGCTCTATCGTATTTCGAATATCAATGTTTTGGGGTAAGTTACCAATTGCTAAGTGTGCGTGTATGCGTTTGTCGCTAATTAAGCCCTCTATGCTGGTAAGCATTACAGGCTGTGAATATGCTTTAGTTGTTGTCCGTTTTGTGTCTTTTCCATAAGCAAAATAAGCTAATCGTGCATAAAAGTAATCCAAAGTGCTTTCTGCCACTTCTTCATTTAAGTATCGCCAATCACCCAAAACCTGCTTTTCTCCCCATTTCCATCGTTCTGGTTGGTACTTTTGGGCTGTAACAAATACGTTATTGGGGTTTTGGGTGCATTTGGCATAGCTTTTTGGTTTAACAAAAGCACGTGTTTTAAACGTTACTGTTACAGCGTATGTAAAGCGTGGGCTTAATTGATTGATTGTGGCTACGTATGCTTGCTTTAGGGCTTGGTTATTAGACATACACTTATTTATGTATATCTAATAAAACCCATAAAAAATTAACGAATTATTAGGTTTTTGGTGAGAATTGGTAGAAGAAACAGGTAGGAATTGCTAAAAATCAGCCATATATTAACTATGCCCATTAACTTATAGGAGAACTTACAAATGAGCATAGTTACAAATTTAAAGCTAATTACTACTGTTAAATCTGATGCCGTTTCACCTGTATTGCAACGCAGATCAAAGCTACTTGCTAAAGTGCAGGAACAGTTAGATATGTGCGAAGCTAAGCGTAATCAACAACCTTATACTCCTAAAAGGCTTAAGACTATTACGAACAAGGAAACTGGCGAACGAACTACTATTGAAACTATTAAGCGTGTTAAGGAATGGTTTTGGATTACGGAAAACGGCAAGATTAACTTAGCTATTAAGTATGGTGCTAAGACGTTACCACTTAACAAAAAAGGTGCTAATGCTATTGAAATTACTAACGGCACAGAACTTATTGGCACGTTACACAAACTTAAAGATGCTGTTATTGCTGGTGAATTTGATGAAGCTATTGGCGAAGTTAGCGATGCTACACGCAAGGCATTTAAGAAATAGCGTTATTTACGTGCCTCATTGTCGATATGCGTTTGGGGCACGTAATGTAAGAAAATAATAAATACTGATATGAAACAGTTTAAGGCGACAGTTAAGGTTAGTGGATTGGTAATAAGCACTATTGTGTTTGCAGAAAACGTAAACTTTGCGTTTAAGTTAGTTCAATCTCTGTACGGCGCAAATAATGTTGTATCCCCACCTGTACAAGTAGGACATTAAATGCGATTACACGAAATTAAACCAAATGTAATAAAACCATTAACACCTCAACAACAGCGTGTTAAATCTTTGCAGACACAGAAAGACAATGCAAGCAAGGCATTAAAGGCAGAACGTGACAGACAGAGGGTTTCTAAGGCACAGCAACAGATAAGAGATGTGAAGGTTGGTAATTGACTATTTCGGCACAAGCATACCGTTAATGTATTCATAGTCAGCCAAAGCATTGCTAACCATCTTCTCTTCCGTTGTGTGATAGTAAGTTTTTTCTATTTGCGTAATGCTTGTTCCACAAATTTCTGCAACTGCGGCAGGTGGCAAGTTACTGTTAACACGTTGCGTAATAAAGTAGTGCCTAAAGCTATACGGCACTAAATCACGTGTTTCCAAGCCCTTAATTTCTGCAAGCTCCAATACTTTATTAAAGTGATAGCTAATTGCACGTGGAGTTATTGCTGTAGTTCCGTTTGCACTAAAGATTAATTCCGTTGCAATATGTTCCTTAGCTTGTTGCTCCGTCATTCTTTGCGTAATCTTAGCTTTTCTAATTCTAAAAATACCTTCTAAATAACCATAATCTTTAATAACAAACTTTCTTGTTTTACCAACCTTGCTTGTCTCACCTCTTACCGTTATCTTAAGTAAGTCAAACTTCTTGTTACGTGCCTCCTTATGCTCCATCTCTTCAACATCAGCCCAACGTAACTGCAACTGCTCACCACGTCGCAATCCTGTAATTGAACTAAAACCCAAGTAGTAACCTACTATTGCTTGCATTAAGTTAGCGTTATTGCTTAAGTCTTTTTCAGCTTCTTTTATATAGCCATCTAATGCAATGCCAATTGCCTTAAATTCGCTATCCGTAAATAGCGCCCTTCTATTCTCTTCTTTACCTTTATCTATGCGGGGCAATTTCTTAAAGTCAAAGCTATCTATATAAGTTTCTTTACGCTTATATAGCCAAGCCATCATTGCATTAATAGTGCTCTGCTCATTTTCAACTGTAGCTTGGCTTATTTTTAAGCCCTTCTTAGTCTTAGTACGTTCTGCAAAATAGTTTTCGCAATCTGTCCGTTCTAATTCCTTAAGTTTTGTGTCACGCTTAATAAACTCAAGCCAGTGCTCTAAGTGCGTATTAATTGTGCTGTATCTACCTTTAACAATTAATCCCGCATCCACATCCTTTTGCCGTTGCTCTAAATACATTGCAACGCCATCTTTAGCGGTAATGGAGAAGTAACTTTTACCTTGCATCTGCAAAGCCATAAGTTCGTGATAATGCAATTTAGCCTTATCTTCTGCTGTACTTCTATTTCTTGTCTTTAAGCTAAAACGTGCGTACTTGCGTTCTTTTGTAAGCCAAATCCTAAATTGCCAATAATCACCACGCTTGTAAATAACAGCGTCGTCAAATATCGCTATTTCGTTTTCATTAAATTTTATTTTTTTAGATGGCATTACTTGCTTAGAGTAACTACGGTTATGAACAGCTACGGTGTTGTGTAGCTTTACGTGTAACTGTAAATTATTAAGCTAAGTAAATCAACGACTTAATTTTTTTGTGAAACTTTTGTGTAAGTAAAATATCTATATAAATCAATTACTTACGTTAAAATTCTCACTCCCACTCGATTGTGGCTGGCGGCTTTCCGCTAATGTCATAAACCACACGATTAATACCGCGCACTTCATTGATGATGCGATTGGAAACTTTACCTAATAACTCGTGTGGCAAATGCGCCCAGTGCGCCGTCATAAAGTCTTGGGTTTGAACTGCGCGTAAGGCTACTACGTACTCATAAGTTCTGCCATCACCCATCACACCCACCGATTTAACGGGCAAGAAAACAGCAAACGCTTGACTAGTCAAGTCATACCAAGACTTTTGACTGTCTGGGTCTATCGTGTCGCGCAACTCTTCAATAAAGATGGCATCAGCACGACGTAAAAGATCCGCAAATTCAGCTTTAACTTCACCCAAGATTCGCACACCAAGACCTGGCCCTGGGAAAGGATGGCGATATACCATCTCACGCGGTAAACCCAAAGCTACACCGAGTTCACGGACCTCATCTTTAAAAAGCTCACGCAATGGCTCAAGCAGCTTAAGATGCATATCATCAGGTAAGCCGCCAACATTGTGATGGCTCTTAATAGTATGGGCACCCTTCTTGCCTTTACCGGCTGACTCAATCACATCAGGGTAAATCGTGCCCTGTGCAAGCCACTTAGCATTCTGGATCTTGCCAGACTCAGTCTGAAACACTTCTACAAATTCTTTACCAATAATTTTGCGCTTAGCTTCTGGATCAGAAACACCAGCTAGCTTTGACATAAACTCGGGGGCAGCGTCCACACGAATCACCTTGACGCCAAGGTTGCGCGCAAACATTTCCATAACCATCTCGCCCTCATTTAAGCGAAGCAAGCCGTGGTCTACAAACACACAAGTTAATTGATCACCAATAGCACGATGAATCAACGCAGCGGCAACACTGGAATCGACGCCACCAGATAAGCCCAGAATGACTTCATCGTCACCGACTTGTTTTCGGATATTTTCAACAGCTTCGCTGATGTAGTCACCCATCACCCAATCAGTCTTACATTCGCAAACCTGATGAACAAAGCGATCCAAGATGGCGGTGCCTTGAAGTGTATGTGTAACTTCAGGATGAAATTGGAATGCATAAAAACGACGATCTTCATCCGCCATGCCAGCAATTGGGCACGATTCCGTTGAAGCTAGTAATTTAAAGGCTGGAGGTAATATAGTGACAGAGTCTCCATGACTCATCCACACCTTCAGAATGCCATGACCTTCGCTGGTTGAAAAATCTTCAATCCCTTTTAGTAAATTAGTATGGCCATGCGCACGCACTTCCGAATATCCAAACTCACGCGCTTTACCCAAAGACTCAGCAGAAGCTACCGCTCCACCTAATTGGGTAGCCATGGTTTGCATGCCATAACAAATACCCAGAACCGGAACACCCAATTCAAAGACAATTTGTGGCGCGCGTGGACTACCCTCTTCAGTTACCGAACTTGGCCCACCAGAAAGAATGATTCCTTTGCCGCCCTGCTCTTGAATAAAGCGACGAATAAATTCAGGGTCGCAATCATAGGGATGGATTTCAGAATAGACGCGGCCATCACGCACACGCCTTGCTATTAACTGAGTTACCTGTGAACCAAAGTCGAGAATAAGTATTTTGTCGTGCACGTCAGAAACTGCCTTCTTTAAGTCTTAATCAATGTGGTAATTCGGCGCTTCCTTAGTGATCTTCACATCATGGACATGCGATTCACGCACACCTGCTGAAGTGATTTCCACAAAATTCGCTTTTTCATGCAACTCATCAATGGTGCTGCATCCAAGGTACCCCATGGATGAACGAATACCACCAGTCAACTGATGCAAGATAGTGAGCACGCTACCCTTGTAGGGCACTTGCCCTTCGATACCTTCAGGTACCAATTTTTCAGCGTTTGCAGCACTAATATCGCCTTGGAAATAACGATCTGCTGAACCATCAGCCATCGCACCCAATGAACCCATACCGCGGTAGCTCTTATAAGAACGACCTTGATATAAAAAGACTTCACCAGGAGCTTCTTCGGTACCAGCAAACATTCCACCCATCATGACGGAGTTAGCGCCTGCAGCTAATGCTTTGGCCACATCACCAGAGTAACGAACACCTCCATCGGCAATCAAAGGAATACCTGTGCCTTTAAGCGCTAAAGCCACGTTAACAATAGCCGTAATCTGAGGAACGCCAACACCAGCAACAATACGAGTCGTACAAATTGATCCTGGACCAATACCCACCTTGACACCGTCAGCACCGTGATCTGCTAAAGCTTTAGCAGCTTCGCCTGTGGCTATATTTCCACCGATGACCTGAACATGCGGATAATGCTTTTTAACCCACTTAACGCGATCCAGAACCCCTTGGCTATGGCCATGAGCGGTATCCACAACAATTACATCAACACCAGCGCGTACTAACAATTCAATACGCTCATCGTTATCAGGGCCAACACCAACAGCAGCCCCAACACGTAATTGCCCTTCACTATCTTTACAGGCGAGAGGATGTTCAGTCGCCTTAAGAATGTCTTTAACGGTAATGAGGCCGCGCAATTCAAATTTATCGTTGACGACAAGAACACGCTCTAAGCGATGTTTGCTCATTAACCGCTTGGCCTCATCAAGGGTGCAGCCCTCTTTCACCGTAATCAAACGTTCACGAGAGGTCATCTTGGTTTTAACAGGAGCATCCAAGTCTTCTTCGAAGCGCATATCGCGGTTGGTAATAATGCCAACTACTTCTTTGCCAATAAGCACTGGGAATCCTGAAAAACCGTGCTCACGTGATAAATGCATCACTTGACGAACAGTCATGTCCGGACCCACAGTGATTGGGTCTCGCAGAACACCAGATTCAAAACGCTTCACCTTAGCCACTTCACGCGCTTGCTCTGCAGGTTTTAGGTTTTTATGAATTATCCCAATGCCACCTTCGCTGGCCATGGCAATAGCCAAACGGCCCTCGGTCACGGTGTCCATCGCCGCAGACACCAGTGGTGTATTGAGTGAAATTTCTCGAGTTAACTTACTTGCCAAATTGGCATCTCGTGGGAGTACCGACGAATAAGCCGGTACGAGGAGCACATCGTCAAAAGTGAGTGCTTTTTGAATGAGTCGCATGCAAAACCCCTAGTCGCAAAAACAGATTATAGCCTCCTAGCCTTTCTTTTCGCTGCGGCAGCTTGGAATTTAGCATCCTGGTTCTGATTGGCCTTTTTTCGCCGTACGGTCATAGGGTCTATCAGAAGCGGTGAATAGAGCTCTAAACGATCTCCAGAATAAATTGGGCTATCCCATTCTTTGCGCTTGCCAAAGACCCCAAAGCACCCTTTTCTAGCCAAGACGAGGTCTTCTGGCATTTTGGCTATTCCAGCCTGAACCAAAGCCAACCCCACTGTCGCATGCCCACCGGCCTCTAAAGTGAGCTTAAAAGGAGTTAAAACTGGCTCACCCAATCTTGCATCACAAATAAGAATGTCAAACGAAACATTAGCCATAAAGAGCTTCAGCACGTTTTACAAAGCAATCCACAAAAGTCCCTGCAATATGACTAAAGACGGGGCCAATAATCTTATCTAAAATGGCACTTTTAAACTCCCAATGAAGCTTAAATTCGACCTTACAGGCATCTTCTCTCAGTGGAATGAAATTCCACTGACCAGAAAAATGCCTAAAAGGGCCATCTACTAGCACCATATCAATGGTTTCAGGCCGATGGTTGATATTCCGGGTATGAAAGAATTGGTTTATGCCCTTGAAATTAATGTTGATTTTGGCGTCAAGTACAGTCTCTGTCTGTTCAAAAATTTCAACACCACCACACCAAGGCAAAAACTCAGGGTAGCGAGCAACATCAGTCACTAAGCCGTACATCCGGTCAGCTGACTGCCCAATTAAAACGGTCTTGTAGACGTCTGCCATAATCGATCTTGAGAGAAGCTAAATAAATATGAGTATCGTCGATAACAAAAAAGCCTTCTTCGATTATTTTGTCGAGGAACGCTTCGAAGCGGGGCTAGTTCTAGAAGGCTGGGAAGTTAAAGCCATTAGAGCCGGTCGCGTGCAAATTAAAGAAGCGTATGTCGTCATTCGCAAGGCGGAGCTTTTTTTAATTGGTGCTCATATTAGCCCCCTGCTTTCAGCTTCAACCCATATTCTTCCAGATAACGTTCGCTCCCGTAAGCTTTTGCTCAATGCTATTGAAATCCGCAAACTCATCGGTAAGGTTGATCAAAAAGGCTATACCCTGGTACCGATTAACCTTCATTTCTCCAAAGGCAATGTGAAGTGCGAAATTGGGCTAGCGAGGGGCAAAAAGCAACATGACAAGCGTCAAGCTACCAAAGAACGTGAGTGGGAAGTTCAAAAAGGACGCATCGCCAGAGGCGATCTCAACGCCTAAAGGCGCCTATTTGCGCCAAGTCAAGCATTTATGCACTAAATTAGTGCATAATGGCACCAAGCTGCTTCAATCTTAAAAGCGTGGCCAATGTAAAGGCGTTAGTTTGTAACTATGAAATTGCCTTTTGACGAAATGCTCGATGCCAGCGGTAAAGCGCGGCCACATTACCAAATATTCCATAACTGGCTAAAACAGCAGAGTGACACCCTTATGGGTCTCAAGCGGGCTGAAGCGGATCTGATATTCCGCCGAGTCGGCATCACCTTTGCGGTTTATGGCGATGATCTCGGATCGGAAAGAACGATCCCGTTCGATCAAGTGCCGAGGATCTTTACCGCCAAGGAATGGGAGCAACTTGAGGCTGGCTTACGCCAACGCGTCAAAGCACTTAACCGCTTTATCTATGACGTCTATCACGAAGAGGAAATCATTAAAGCCGGCATTATTCCGGCAGAGCAAATTTATAACAATGCTCAATATCGTCCAGAAATGCGTAATGTCAGCGTACCAAGAGATATCTACGCTCAAATCGCTGGTATAGATATTGTCCGAGCTGGTGAAGGCGAGTTTTATGTCCTAGAGGACAACTTACGCGTTCCATCTGGCGTCTCATACATGGTTGAAGATCGCAAAATGATGATGCGACTCTTTCCGGATCTATTTCAAAAATATCGCGTAGCACCTGTAGAGCACTATCCAGATTTATTGCTTGAATGCCTTAAATCCGTTAAACCGGATGACGTCAAAAAACCGAATGTGGTTGTACTCACACCAGGAATGTACAACTCCGCCTATTTTGAGCATAGCTACTTAGCGCAACAAATGGGTGTTGAGTTAGTTGAAGGAAAAGATTTATTTGTTAAAAATGAACAAGTCTTTATGCGTACAACGCAAGGACCAGAGCGTGTTGATGTAATCTACCGTCGAGTCGATGATGACTTCTTGGATCCATTGGCGTTCCGCTCTGATTCAACCTTAGGTGTTGCTGGCTTGCTTTCTGCGCATCGCGCTGGAAATGTCACCCTAGCTAATGCGATTGGCACCGGTATTGCCGACGATAAGTCGATCTACCCATATGTACCCGACATGATTGAGTTTTATTTAGGTGAAAAACCTATTCTCAACAATGTCCCCACATTCCAATGTCGTAAGCCTGATGATCTCGCCTACACATTAGCCAACTTAGATAAGTTGGTCGTCAAACTTACTCATGGTGCGGGCGGCTATGGCATGTTGGTTGGCCCAGCATCCACTAAAGCAGAGATTGAGGAGTTTAGGGGGCACTTGATTGCCAATCCAGACAAGTACATTGCGCAACCTACTTTAGCCCTGTCTACATGCCCTACTTTTGTGGAATCTGGCGTTGCACCAAGGCACATTGATTTAAGGCCATTTGTCCTATCTGGAAAAACAATCAAGATGGTTCCTGGTGGATTAACTCGAGTTGCCCTTAAAGAAGGCTCTTTAGTGGTGAACTCCTCTCAAGGTGGCGGCACTAAAGACACCTGGGTGTTGGAAGAATAAGAGAAGAGTAGAGAAAAAATATGCTGAGTCGCACCGCTGATTGTCTTTATTGGATGGCCCGTTACACCGAGCGCGCGGAAAATACTGCCCGCATGCTGGATGTTAACCACCAAACCTCACTTCTTCCGCAACCCACTGAGTTCTTAGAGCAAAGCTGGAGAAAGTTACTCACCATCTCAAAGCTTGAAGAAGCCTTCATGAGCCAGTACGACGTGGTCAATCGTGAGAATGTTTTGGATTTCATGATTTATGAAACCAGCAATCCATCAAGCATCGTATCTTGCTTATTTGCTGCTCGAGAAAATGCCCGCGTCATCAGAGGAAAGATTACCTCTGAGGTTTGGGAGACCCAGAACACTACCTGGTTAGAACTCCAAAGAATTTTAGAGGCCCGCAATCAGGCTGATCCAAGCAGATTACTAGACTGGGTAAAACACCGTTGCCACTTATTTAGAGGTGTGATGCACGGCACGATGCTCAAGAATGAAGCCTTTTACTTCATGAATGTAGGTACATTATTGGAGCGAGCTGACAACACAGCCCGTATCTTGCAGACTATGTATGAAGATCAAGCATCACTCAAGGTATTGCGCACTGGGGATCAGGCTCCGGAGGATGGCGCCGAAGGTACCGATGGTAATTTCTTTGATTTCTATCATTGGGCCGCCCTACTTCGCTCTGTCTCAGCCTTTGAAATCTATCGTCAAATTTATTCAGATCAAGTTACCCCTAAACAAGTGGCTCAACTCTTGATTTTTAATAAGCAAATGCCTCGCTCATTAGTGTGTTGTGTCAATGAACTCATTCCACTTTTGGCGGAAGTAAAAAATCAACAATCCAAAGAAATTGAGCGCTTATTAGGAAAACTAAAAGCGAACATGGATTACTCTGATATTGATGAAGTGTTCTCCCAAGGATTGGAAGAATTCATTGAAGAATTTTTAGAGCGTATTAACCACATTGCCGATGAGTTCAGCAACACTTACCTCATCCCCCTAGCTGTAGCCTAAAACAGCACAAAGAAAATATGCACTTAAAAATTCGCCATCGCACAGAGTATCGCTATGAATCACCCGTACGTTACTCCATTCAAGAATTACGCTTAACCCCACCCCAACTGGCTGGGCAGCAAGTTGATAAGTGGAAAATTAGCACCCCCATTAAGGCAACTAACTCTGTAGATACCTTTGGCAATATCTGCAGCGTCTTTGTGCAAGAAGCTCCATACACCTCGATGATGATTGAGGCTGAGGGTGAAGTTCATACTCAAGATGCATTTGAATTTATTGACAATTCCAAAGCTGTATCACCTTATTACCTCTTGCAGCAAACAAACTTAACCGAGCCCTCTGATAGGATGTTGTCTTACTTTGCATCAAAGCTACCTAAGAAAAATACGGTTGATGAAGTTTTAAAATTGGCTTCCGCAATTCAAGAGGCCGTAGTATATTTTCCAGGACAAACCAATTTTGCAACCACAGCAGCTCAATCTTTTGCTATGAGCTCAGGCGTATGCCAAGACCACGCACATATCATGTTGAGCTTATGCCGTGCATCCAACATTCCAGCGCGCTATGTCAGCGGCTATTTCTTTGCAGAAGAGTCGCCGAATCTTGCTAGTCACGCATGGATAGATTTTTGTAGTGACGTTGAAAAAGGCATCTGGATTAGCGTCGATATTACCCATGCCTGTCTAGTTGATTCCCGGCACATCCGCCTTGCAATTGGTCGCGACTATTATTCTGCCGCCCCAGTCAAAGGAGTTCGCTCTGGCGGTGGTGGAGAAGAGCTCAGCGCTAGCATCTCCATTCAAAAACTCCCCTAATTACGATCCCAGGCAGTTGTTTTAAGAGATAATTCCAGGAAATTGATTAGAGGGGTTGTGGGATGACGTATTGCGTAGGACTTTGCTTAAAAGATGGCTTGGTATTTTTATCTGACACCCGCACTAATGCTGGCGTAGATCAAGTCGGTACCTTTAGAAAAATGACGTTATTCCAAAAGGACAACGATCGTTTTTTCACCCTCATGAGTGCTGGTAATCTCGCTATTACCCAAGCGGTTAAAGAAATCCTGCTTCAAGGTCAACCCCTCAATGGAGTTAGCCTCTGGACCGCCGAAAATTCCCATGATGCCGCAGTAGTAGTGGGTGACGCTATCAAACAAGTCTATGATCGCGACCATGAAGCATTAGAAAAAGCGGGAATCGACTTCAATTGCAATCTCATTTTTGGTGGTCAAGTAAAGAATGAAAGACCTCGCTTATTTAATATTTACTCGGCAGGTAATTTCATCGAAGCCACGCCAGAGACCTGCTATTTTCAAATTGGCGAATCTAAATATGGCAAACCAATTTTAGATAGGGTATTAACGTTTACCACCCCGTTAAATCTAGCGACAAAATGCGCCTTAATTTCAATGGACTCAACCTTAAATAGCAATATTTCAGTTGGCCTGCCATTAGACCTTCTGGTCTATGAAAAAAATTCTTTGAAGGCTAGTAAATTAGTCACTCTTGATGAATCGAATCCTTACTTCCAGATGATCCATCAATTGTGGGGTGAAAGACTACGTTCAGCCTTTAACTCCATTGATGAGCCTAGTTGGACCGGCGCCAATAAAGACAAATCTATCTCAGCCCCAGCGAAGAAGATGGGAGCTGTTCCGATAAATCATCCCCCAATAAAAACTAAACCCGTTAAATCTAAAACTAAGTCAAGGGCTGTAAAAGCAACCAAGATAGCTAAGACTGCCAAACCCATAAAAAAAGCGGCTGTTAAGGCAAAAGCCTAAATAGCCGCTTTGGGACCAAGACCCCATTGCTGGAGTCTTGGTTTAGAGCTACTTTGTTACTTTTTGCCCAACATTTCCCAAGTAGCAACTACGCTATCTGGATTCAGGGAAATTGAACCGATCCCTTTGCTAACCAACCAACGGGCAAAGTCTGGGTGATCTGATGGGCCTTGGCCACAAATACCAACATATTTGCCCAGCTTACGGCAAGCATCAATAGCGCGCTCGATCATAAACATTACCGCAGGATCACGCTCATCAAAATCTACCGCCAACAATTCCATGCCTGAGTCACGATCTAAGCCTAATGTTAGTTGGGTCATATCGTTTGAGCCAATAGAGAAGCCATCGAAATGCTCAAGGAATTGTTCGGCCAAAATCGCATTAGAGGGAACCTCACACATCATAATTAAGCGCAAGCCATTCTCACCACGCTTAAGGCCAAACCTCTCCATTAATTCAATCACACGTTTAGCCTGATTAATCGTACGAACAAATGGCACCATAATCTCAACGTTATCCAAGCCCATCTCTTCACGTACACGCTTCATCGCTGCGCACTCAAGAGAGAAGGCTTCGCCAAACTCTTCAGAGACATAGCGTGAAGCACCGCGGAATCCTAACATTGGGTTTTCTTCATCTGGCTCGTAACGCGAACCACCAATCAACTTCTTATATTCATTCGACTTGAAGTCAGACAAACGAACAATGACTGGCTTTGGATAAAAGGCTGAGGCAATGGTAGCTACGCCTTCAACCAACTTGTCTTCGTAAAACTGACGTGGACTTGCATAGCCACGAGCAACACTTTCAACGGCGCGTTTCAAATCAGGGTCAATATTTGGATACTCTAGAACTGCACGTGGATGCAAACCAATGTAGTTATTGATGATGAACTCGAGACGAGCTAAGCCTACGCCTGCATTCGGAATTTGGCAGAAATCAAATGCCAACTGAGGATTACCAATATTCATGGTGATCTTCACTGGAATCTCCGGCAATACACCACGTGACACCTCAGAAACTTCAGTCTCAATCAAGCCATCATAGATATGACCTTCATCACCTTCCGCGCAAGAAACTGTCACCATCATGCCATCTTGCAATTGCTCTGTCGCATCACCACAACCCACTACTGCAGGCACCCCTAGTTCACGCGCAATAATTGCTGCGTGACATGTACGGCCACCACGGTTGGTCACAATTGCTGAAGCACGCTTCATTACCGGCTCCCAATTCGGATCCGTCATATCAGCTACCAATACGTCGCCCGGCTGCACACGATCCATCTCGCTTGGATCACGGATGATTCTTACTGGACCAGCGCCAATTTTTTGACCAATCGCACGACCTTTGGTCAATACCTTTGAGCTGCCTTTTAATTTATAGCGCATTTCCACCTGACCAGCGGCTTGGCTCTTTACAGTCTCTGGGCGCGCTTGCAGGATATAGATGCGGCCATCTTGACCATCCTTGCCCCACTCAATGTCCATCGGACGTTGATAATGCTTTTCAATAATGACGGCATATTTAGCCAACTCGGTAATATCAGCATCTTCAAGCGAAAAGCGATTGCGCTGCTCTGGAGATACATCAACAGTTTGCACTTTCTCAGCTGACCCTGCCGGAGCAAATTGCATCTTGATTAACTTAGAGCCCAATGAACGACGAATGATGGCTTTTTTGTCTTGCGCCAAAGTAGTCTTAAAAACATAAAACTCATCTGGGTTAACCGCGCCTTGCACCACCGTTTCACCCAAACCATAACTAGAGGTAATAAAAACGACATCCTCAAAGCCTGATTCAGTATCTAAAGTAAACATCACGCCCGCAGCACCTAAATCTGAGCGAACCATTCTCTGGATACCAGCAGACAAAGCAACCTCAGCGTGAGCAAAGCCTTTGTGTACGCGATAGGAAATTGCACGGTCGTTATACAAAGAAGCGAACACCTCGCGAATCTTGTGTAGAACATCATCGATTCCCTCAACGTTCAAGAAGGTTTCTTGTTGGCCAGCGAAAGAAGCATCTGGCAAATCTTCTGCAGTAGCGGATGAACGAACAGCAAACGAACCTTTACCAGAGTCATCTAATTTTTTAAACGCAATTCGAATTTCTTGATCAAGACGATCCTGAAATGGAGCCGTTTCAATCCAATGACGAATTTCTTTACCAGCCTCAGCTAATGCGCGAACATCATCAATATTCAGATTTTCTAAACGCTTTTGAATGCGCTCCGTCAAATTGTTATGCTCTAAAAAATCACGGAAAGCTAATGCGGTAGTGGCGAATCCAGTTGGAACGCGAACCCCCGTGGAGGACAACTGAGAAATCATTTCACCTAATGAAGCATTCTTACCGCCAACGGACTCGACGTCGGTCATGCGGAGTTGCTCAAAAGGTAAAACGTAGGCGTTTGCTACATCACTGCTTTGTTGCTGTTGGTTGGACATAAAATACTCTCTAAAGATAAGGAAACTGGTCGAGCGGCCGATCAAAATACGGCATACTTCATCAACTTACTATTGTAGTGCTGACGACCAATTTAGACCAAACCCATGTCCAATCAAACCCGTATTGTTTTTATTGTTTCTGACGGCACCGGTATTACCGCCGAAAACTTCAGTCAATCGATTTTGGCTCAATTTGATGCTACTTTTAAGCATATTCGCATCCCCTTTGTGGATAGCCCTGACAAAGCCTATGATGCCGTCAGTACGATCAATCAAGCGGCTTCTAAGTATGGTGTACAAGCCATCGTATTCACCACTTTGGTCAATCCCCAGCTCAATGCCATTGTCAGTAAAGCAAATGGGCTAATTTTGGACATGTTCCAGACTTTCGTAGCCCCCTTAGAAAATGCTTTAGGTATTAAATCCACCCATGCCATGAATCGCCTACACCACAATGCGGATACAGAGGCCTATAAAAACCGGATTGAGGCTATTAATTATTCTTTGGCGCATGATGATGGCCAATCAAATCGTAATTTAGCCGAAGCAGATGTCATCCTAGTCGGCATCTCCCGAGTCGGTAAAACACCAACAAGCCTATATTTAGCGATGCAATATGGTATGAAGGCGGCAAATTACCCCTTAATTCCAGAAGATTTTGAACGTGGGCAACTTCCTAAAGATTTAGTTCCATACCGCAAAAAGATCTTTGGGTTGATGATTAATGCAGAGCGACTTTCTCAAATGCGCAATGAACGGCGTCCTGGTAGCAACTATGCCAAGCTAGAGAACTGTCGCTATGAAATTAATGAAGCCACTTCCATGATGAAAAAGGAATCTATTCCTTGGGTGGAGACAACCAGCAAATCTATTGAAGAAATAGCGACTACTGTATTGCAGTCAATGAAATCCGATAAAACGATTCTGGGTTAATCATCCTTTTAAGGCAAACTTAATTGCGCCTAGCGCGCACTGTCTCAAACAAACATACTGCGGCAGCTGTAGAGACATTTAAGGATTCGACCCTTGGGTCAATGGGAATGGATACCCCCTTAGCCTGAGCCAAGAGATCTTCGGAGACACCTTGACCCTCACTCCCCATCACCCAAGCGACAGGGTGAATAAGGTCTTTTCCCATATCAAACAAATTCGTAGAACCATCAGCCGTAGCAGCAAGAAAAGGCGCAGTCACGGCACTTAAGACTTGCTGGTTAGACCAGCCTTCATGCAGGTCAAGCAAGCGATGTGCACCCATGCCTGCACGCAATACCTTACTGGACCATAGATGCGCACAACCCGACAAAGCCAAGACCTGAGTAAACCCAGCTGCAGCTGCGGTTCTCAAAATTGCCCCAACATTACCAGCATCCTGAATGCGATCCAAAATCACGACATCACCCGCCAAGGTAGAGATCGATTGCGAAGGAGCTAAGCTAGATTTAGGCAACCCTAGCAATCCGGCAATATGCGGTGCATTAACTAAATCGCTCAACAAATCCCACAAACCCGCATCCAACTGAAACACTCGAGTTTCTGGGCAAATGGCAAGATGAGAATAAAGAGCATGAGAAATTTCGTTATTTCCAAGGCCCACTTCTGATGTCAGCAATGTTTTGAGAGCGGGATCGCCAACCCAAGTCTGGACCAAATGAATCCCCTCTAACAAGGCATGTCCAGAAGCTATTCTTGCCTTTTGACCCTTTGAACCCGTTGCCTGCAAAAGGCGAACTTCTTTAAATAAAGGGTTGTCCTTTGAGGTGATGGATTCAAATTTCAAAGGATGATTCACGGGTAACCTATTTCTAAAACTTTACGAACCGGAGAAAAACTACGGCGGTGCTGCTCACACACACCAAACTTTTGGAGGGCAGCAAAGTGAGCTTCGGTTGGGTACCCCATATGTTGAGCAAAACCATATTGAGGATAAAATTGATGCAACTCCATCATCTGCTTATCTCGCGTGACTTTAGCGATAATTGAGGCGGCAGAAATCGCTGGCTCTTTGGCATCACCCTTCACAATAGCTTCGGCAGGAATGGGTAACTCAGGACAGCGATTACCATCAATCAGAGCTTTGTCCGGCCATACCCCTAACCGGATGCTGAGATCTTCAATAGCGCGGCGCATGGCCAGCATAGTCGCTTGCAAAATATTAACTTGATCAATTTCTTGCGCACTTGCCTCTCCTACACCCCATGCCTTTGCTTTATTCAGAATTTGCTCATATAAAAATTCACGGCGAGCAGCAGTTAATTTCTTTGAATCCCTCAGTCCCTCAATAGGATTGAATGGATCTAAAACTACCGCACCAGCTACGACAGAGCCTACCAGAGGCCCGCGCCCTGCCTCATCTACACCGCAAACCCAAATGACACTCATCTACCAACCCGCTTTTGTTGTCCAGAGTGGATGGTCTGTGCCACAGCTTGGGCAACGAGCAAACCCGTTGGTCTGCGTAAGGTTTCATGCATTTTGGCAAATCGTATTTTTAGTTCGGCAACCTTGGTTGGATCATTAAGCCATGCGATCAATGCGTTCGTTAATTTTTCAGGGGTAGCCTCATCCTGCAAAAGCTCCGGCACAACAAACCCACCACACAAAATATTAGGCAAACCCACATACGGCAGATAACCTTGACGCTTCATAATTTGCGCCGTTAGCCAAGGAACCTTATAAGAAATTACCATAGGCTTTTTCCATAAGGCCGCTTGTAAGGTAGCGGTACCACTAGCAATTAATACTAGATCAGAAGCCTCTAAAACCACATCTGCCTCACCCTCAAGCAAATGAATTGCAATATCTGGATTTAAAGCCTGCGTATCGGCCTTAAGTCTCTCAAGAGGTGCACGCAACCGAGGAGTTGCAATAGGAATCAGGAACTGTAACTTCTCCCCTTTGAGTCTATCCGCCAACAATCGCATTGTGTCAAAAAAGATTGGTGCTATTAATTCAATCTCTGATCCACGACTGCCTGGTAACACCGCAATTACTTTTCCACCTAAGTCGCTTTTCGGGATACTTAAGATCTCAGCAATGCGTTTTCTTGCCTGTTCAATATTGGGCTCTTCAGGAATATCACTTGCCAATGGGTGACCAACATAAGTAGAAGCAACCCCAGCTCGATCGTATATTTCGGTTTCGAAAGGAAAAATACAAAGCATCCTATCGACTGCCTGTTGTATTTTTTTAATACGCCCAGCTCGCCAAGCCCAAATAGAGGGTGACACCAAGTGCAAAGTAGGAATACCCGCTTTACGTAATTGAAGCTCGACCCCTAAATTAAAGTCAGGAGCATCAATGCCAAGATATACATCCGGACGACTCTCACCCAAAAGGCCGGCAATTAACTCGCGTCTTAACTTTAAGATTGCTGGCAGTTGTCGAATAGCCTCCACATAACCACGCACACTTAAGGTTTCCATTGGCCAATAAGAGCAAAGTCCTTCGGCCTGCATACGAGGACCGCCAATACCGTAAACCTCTAGCCCAACCATATCAGTCATTTGATTGAGAGCGCTTAATACAGGCGCAGCAAGCAAATCACCCGAAGGTTCACCAGCTACGCACGCTAATTTAGGCAAAACAAGCCAATCGCTATCGGATGATGCCGCGCGTTGAGGCGGCAATAAAATCATGAAACTCTTTGAGCTTTTCAGCGGTAGCTGCATCCGCAGCATTTGCCTCAGCCATCCTCCCAATCTCTACTTTTGCATCTTCAAAACTCAAACCATCTTTATATAGAATTTTGTAAGCCTGACGTAAAGCAGAAATAGTTTCACTTGAAAAACCACGACGCTTCAAACCTTCTACGTTAATGCCATGTGGGGAAGCTTTATCACCAGCAGCAATAACAAATGGAGGAATATCCTGTACCAATGCAGAAGCTCCACCCAACATGGCATGCTGCCCAATACGCACAAATTGATGCACGCCTGACATACCGCCCATGATGGCCCAGTCATTCACTTGAACGTGCCCTGCAATTTGCGCATTGCTAGAAAAAATGGTGTGATTACCAATCTGGCAATCGTGAGCAATATGAACATAAGCCATGATCCAATTGTCATTACCAATGCGGGTAATACCTTCATCCTGAGAAGTCCCAGTATGAATCGTCGTGAACTCACGAACGGTATTACGATCACCGATAATTAACTGCGTTGGCTCACCGCGGTATTTCATATCCTGTGGAGGACCACCGATTGCAGCAAAATGGGCAAAATTGTTCTCTTTACCAATGGTGGTATATCCCTCGATGACGGTATGAGAACCAATCTTTGTACCTGCGCCTATTTTGACATTAGGACCGACCACAGAGTAAGGGCCAACCTCTACATCACTGGCAAGCTCTGCTTTGCTATCAACTAAAGCGGATGCATGAATCCGAGTCATTACGCACCTTTCGTACGAACAGCACAAGTTATATTTGCTTCAGCGGCCAACTCACCATCAACAGTAGCCTTCACTTGAAACTTATATATGCCAGCACGTTCGCGCTCCAAGGTGGCCGTCATAATTAACTGATCACCGGGCAATACAGGCTTCTTAAAGCGCGCGCCGTCAATGCCAGCAAAGTAATAAACAGCATTCTCAGCTCTCTCTTCAGAGAAAGTGAGCAAGGCTGCTGTTTGCGCCAAAGCTTCAATAATCAAAACACCAGGCATCACTGGAAAATCAGGAAAGTGACCTTGAAAAAAAGGCTCATTCATTGTGACGTTTTTTAATGCGGTAATGCTTTGACGAGGAGTAATTTCAAGTACGCGATCCACTAGCAAAAAAGGATAGCGATGTGGCAATAATTTCAAAATTTGATTGATATCGATTGCGACTGGATTGCTCATAAGATTACCTACATATAAAAAAGTGAAATAGTGATTGAATGAATCAACAAGTCTTAGGACTCATTGATATTATTTTTTATCCAATAAACGCAAGCGTTGACGTATTTTATCTAGGCCACGCAAGATAGCGGCATTTTTTTCCCAGGCACTATGGAGCATAGAAGGATAGACGCCCGTGAAATGCTGACCTGGCTCTGTAATTGAACGAATAATGGACGTATTACCCGAGATGGTAGTTCTATCGGCAATAGTAAGGTGGCCCGCAAAGTTGGCTGCTCCGCCAATAATGCAGAAATTTCCAATCTTGGTACTTCCAGAGATAGCGGCGCATCCTGCAATAACGCAACAATTACCAACAATGACGTTGTGCGCTATCTGAACCTGGTTATCAATTTTCGTACCAGAACCAATAACAGTATCACTCATAGCGCCCCGGTCAATCGTGGTTGAGGCGCCGATTTCAACATCATTACCAATCACAACCCCACCTGTTTGAGGGATCTTGACCCACTCACCACCCGTGGCTGTGAAATCAGGAGCAAAGCCAAATCCATCGGCACCAAGCACTGCGCCACCATGAATAATGCAACGCTCTCCAATTTGGGTACCAGAGTAGATAGAAACATTTGGATAAATGACCGAATCATCACCCAATGAGCTATCTCGAGCAATCGAAGTATTGCCCAAAATAAGCACTCGCTCACCCAGCGTTACACCTGCGGCAATTTGAACAAAGGGTCCAATATGGCATGAACTTGGCACGCTAACTGAAGGATCAATCACTGCACTAGGATGAACTCCAGCAGGAAATGGTGGTGTTAAAGCCTTGGCAAAATGCTGAGCCATTCGGGCAAAGGTGGCATAAGGATTTCTAGAGATGAAATAGACCCGCCCCGTAGCAACTTCTGTAGGATTTGCTTCCAGAAACTCTAAGTCAGCTTTACTGACTATTAAGGCACCGGCTCTACTAATACTAGCCTGCTGACGATAGAGTGGATTAGAAAGAAAGGATATTTGATCCTGTTGCGCTCGCTCCAGAGGAGCGAGGCCATGAAATACGAGGGAGCCGTCCCCCACCAAGCTTGCTTGAAACTGTTCGGCCAGCTGGATGGCGGTGGGCATAAAGCTTACTTAGAGCTATTCAAAGCCTTGATGACATCATCAGTCACATCAGCTTTGGGGCTAACGTAAGCCGCCTCTTGAACAATGACATCAATCTTTCTTTGTTCTGCGATTTGCTTGAGAACTGCATTGGCTTTTTCTGCAATCTTTGCGCGCTCTTCAAATGTGCGTTGATTTAAGTCTTCCGTGAACTCGCGTTGCTTGCGTTGCAATTCACGATCTTGATCAGCTAACTCACGTTGGCGACGTACGCGGTCGGCCTCTGACATGACGGCAGCATCACGATCAAGCTTTTCAGCTGCAGATTTGATTTTTTGAGCGCTATCACGCAAGTCATTTTGACGTTTGGTGAATTCGTTTTGCAAACGGGTTTGCATTGCTTTCGCCAGATTAGATTCGTTAAAGACTTTCTCAGAGTTCACTACCGCAACTCGTGTGCCGGCATCTTGAGCAAAAGCTTGTGGCGCCGCAATTGAAGCAGCAAACGCTACCAAGCCGAATTGAATCCATTTTGAAGATTGACGAAGCTTCATAAAACTTTCCTTAAACAATTAGAACGCTGTACCCACTTGGAACTGCAAACGCTGTATGTTATCCGTTGGTTGAGACTTGATCGGAATACCATAACTGAATTTTAGCGGACCTAGTGGTGATATCCATGATAAACCCAAGCCATAAGAATATCTCAAGACGAGATTGAGGTTGGTACCAAAAGCATTACCCCCGTCAACGAAAGTAAATACCCGCAAGGTTTTATCTACCCCAGAGCCTGGGACTGGTACTGTGTACTCTATGTTGGTAACAATCTTGGATTGACCTCCAGTCGGCTGGTAAGTTCCAGTGATGGTATTCCAATATTGAGGTCCAAGCGACCCGGGAGAATAGCCCCGAACCGAGCCAATACCACCTACGTAGTAATTCTTAGTAATTGGGAAGGGATTATTGCCGTAAGCCTCGCCATAACCCACTTCACCGTTAAAGGACAGAATATTGCCTTTTGAGAATGAGTGGTACTTTTGATACTGACCATATACACGGTAATAGGTCATATTGGCAATTGGCGTACCAGCCTCAGCATTAAGCTGCTCTAAGGAGCCCGATGATGGAATTAAGGCGCTATCACGTCCATCACGAGACCAGCCAACAGTTAAAGGAACGTTGTAGGTATTTAATGTGGCCGGATATCCAGGTGCAGCAACCCCATAGCTTTGGGCATAAGTCAAATATGGAACAGGCGTATTGGAGCTGGTATTGATCTGGAATGCTTCAATTCCAGTACCAAAGAAAACACGATCAACTTCGGTGTATGGAACGCCGAATTTAATGTTTGAGCCTATAGACTTAATTTGGTAATCAGGATCGCCAACATAGTACAAAGGCTTAGATGAACGGTAGTACAAATCGCTATAACGACTAATCCCATCCTCAGTGAAATAAGGGTCGTACTGTGAAAGGGTCAAGTTTTGAGTAATCTTACCCAAAGAAGCATTCAAACCAATTGCCGTACCAGTACCAAAAGCATTGTCTTGGTTAATACCTGCAGATAAGATAAGTTTTTCAGTTGAGGAAAAACCTGCGCCAACTGTTACAGAGCCGGTTGGTTTTTCAGTGACCTTAACGCCCACATCCACCTGATCAGGGGAGCCAGGCACGTCCTGGGTACTAATATCCGTTTCCGTGAAATACCCCAAACGGTTTAGACGTTTTTTGGACAGTTCGATCTTGTCGCCATCAAACCATGAGCTTTCAAACTGACGCATCTCACGACGAATAACCATATCGCGTGTTTTGGCGTTACCGCTTATCTGAACTTGCCGCACATAAACACGACGACCCGGATCTACCACGAGCGTCAAATCGACTTCGCTCAACTCACGACGAATATCTGGTTGAGGATTAATAGTGGCAAAAGCGTAACCGTAAGAACCCAACACCTCAGCAATAGCTTTGGTACTCTCCGTTAACTTCGCCGATGAGAAGGTGTCACCTGGCTTGAGGGTAATTAACTGCATGAATTCAGCATCTTTACCAAGCAACTCACCGGCTAAACGAACGTCCTTCACCGTGAACATTTCACCTTCACGAACACTAATAGTGAGGTAAACCCCTTTTTTATCAGGGGTAATGGAAACCTGAGTGGAATCAATCACAAACTCAAGGTAACCACGATTGAGATAGTAAGAGCGGATGCTTTCCAAGTCAGCAGTAAGCTTTTGCTTTGAATATAAATTGTCTTTGCTATACCAAGACAACCAACCACCAGTTTTGAGTTGCATCTGGCTTAGTAAGGTACCCTCACTAAAAGCCTTGTTTCCAATAAAATTAATTTCTTGAATCTTGGCTACAGGGCCTTCATCAATATTGAAATAGACAGCAACCTGATTACGCTCTACCGGAGTAACTGTTGCGACAACCTCTGCCGCATACATCCCTTTACCAACATATTGACGCTTTAATTCTTGTTCGGCCTTGTCAATTAAAGCCTTGTCATAGAAGCGGGCTTCAGCAACGCCAACCGCCTTAAGAGACTTGCGAACTATCTCCTGGTCAAACTCTTTCATGCCAGTAAATTCTATGCGGGAGATTGTTGGTCGCTCTTCAACAATCACAATCAGGACATTACCCTGAGCCTGAATCTGGACATCTCTGAAAAAACCAGTGCTGTACAGAGCTTTGATCGCGTCAGCACCCTTTTCTTCTGTAAAGGTATCGCCTACCTGAACGGGCAAATAACTAAAGACTGTTCCTGGCTCAACACGCTGCAAACCTTCAACACGAATGTCTTTAATGACAAATGAGTCTGCCGCATGGGCTACGCAAAGGCCAGTAGTAATAACAAACATGGCTTGTGCGACAAATTTAACTACGGAGCGGAAGTATGAGGTCAAAAAATTCAAGGCGAAAGGTAGCGTTGCAAATCGTTAAACAAAGCCAGCAAGGTAAGAGAAATCAACAAGAAAAAACCTATTTTTTGGAATAATTCTTGCATTGAACTCGAAAGCCGCTTGCCGGAAACCAACTCCCATGCATCATACAGGAGCTGACCCCCATCTAGCATTGGTAAAGGCACCAAATTTAATAGGCCAATACTGATACTCAGAAGGGCTAAAAAAGCCAAATAAGGCTGCCAACCCACTCGGGCAGACTTCCCAGCCATATCAGCAATACTAAGAGGCCCTCCCAACTGCTTAAAAGAGGTATTTCCAGTAAACAACCCTACCATTAGACGGGAAGAGACCTTGGTAATAACCCAAACCCTACGGGAAGCAAATACAAAAGCCTCCAGAGGGCCCAATTTGAGCTCCTGCCACTCCGTTAAGGGGGCAAGCTCAGGTAGAACCCCCAAAGCCAAAAAAGGGTCGGAATTAGGCTTAATTGAAGGCAGATCTTGTTTTTTAAAGACTTTTACATAGGATCCGCCACTAGATCCCTGAAATTCTAGTGCAAAGCCCTGCTCACCAGTAACGGCATCCATCAAATCCCAGCGTAAAGCATTCCAGCTTGGAACAGGCTCAAAATCTCCGGCCCCTGAAATTAATCCAGAGTCATCATCAACACTTTTCCAGCCAATGACCCTATCACCAGAAAGAATACCCAATTTTGCCGCCACTGACCCATTGGGGGGTGCTTGCAAGCGTGCGGGCAATTGAGGTGCCCCGCTGATATAAATCACTGAAAAAAGGGAAATTGCTAAAACAAAATTGGCTAGCGGCCCAGCCGCAACGATCAACGATCGTTGCCACAGTGCTTTTTGATCAAAAGCTTCAGACCTCGTTTCAGAAGTAATAAGCTGCTGCGGATCCCTGCCATCAAGTAACTTCACATAACCACCTAATGGTATGGAGGCAATTACCCATTCGGTCGAGTTACGGGCCTTATAGGTAAAAAGGGGCTTACCAAAGCCCAATGCAAACCTCAGTACGCGCACACCACATAGTCTGGCCACTAAAAAATGACCGTACTCATGAAAACTCACCAGTATTCCGAGGGTTACCAGAAAAGCAGCGAGAGTAATTAATGCCTGCATGATTACGTTTATCAACCAGAAATTTGGCAAATATATTGATGTGCCGACACTCTTGCTTGAGCATCGACACTCAAGATGTGCTCAATAGAGCTTGCGGGTGAGGACGCAATTTGATTGAGCACATGTTCTACCACCACCGGAATCTGCAAGTAAGGCAAACCTTTATCCAAAAATGCCGCTACCGCTATTTCATTGGCAGCGTTTAAAACAGTCGGCGCTGTGCCACCCAACTTTGCTGCTTCAAATGCAAGCGCCAAACATGGGAATCGCCCATGGTCTGGCGCTGAAAAACTTAAGGCAGCCAATTGCGTAAGGTCTAGCCGTCCTACTCCCGCATCAATTCTTTCTGGCCAAGAAAGTCCATAGGCTATTGGCGTGCGCATATCAGGCTGACCCATTTGTGCAATCACAGAACCATCTCGATATCGAACCATCGAATGCACCACGCTTTGCGGGTGTATCAATACTTTAATTTTCTCCAAAGGTAGTCCAAATAACCAAAAGGCTTCAATCACTTCCAAGCCCTTGTTCATCATGGTTGCAGAATCTACAGATATCTTTCTGCCCATCACCCAATTAGGGTGCGCGCATGCCTGATCAGGTGTAATGAAGGCTAATTTTGCAATAGGAGTATTTCTAAAGGGTCCGCCCGAGGCGGTTAACCATAGCTCTTCGACACCCAAATGGGGTTGTGGTGATTTTGTAAATTGTGCCGGCAAACACTGAAATATTGCATTGTGTTCACTATCAATTGGTAAAAGTTCCCCTCCACCCAATTTCATGGCGTTCATAAAAAGATCGCCAGACATTACTAAGGCTTCTTTATTGGCCAGCAAAACACGCTTTCCCGCTTTAGCAGCGGCAAGTGCTGGCACCAAGCCAGCAGCCCCCACTATCGCCGCCATCACCGTATCGCAATCAGAATCCGTGACTGCAGTGACTAAAGCATCCGCCCCATACATCACCTGTGTCTTGAGTTGCTTATCGCGCAATAACTCACTCAATTGCTTGGCGCCATCCACATCGCTAACCACTGCGATTGCAGGATTAAATTCAATGCACTGATTGGCCAGACTCTCGATTTGTTTAGCAGCCGTTAAAGCAACTACTTTAAAACGATCGGGGTGCCTGCGAATTACATCTAAAGTACTCACACCAATAGAGCCAGTAGACCCCAATACCGCCACATGCCTTAATGACATTAGATAAATCCTGCGAGTAATGCGGCAATCGGCATAACGGGAATCAAGGCATCAACGCGGTCTAGCACGCCACCATGACCCGGGAGTAAATGACTACTGTCTTTAACGCCGGCCAAACGCTTTAATTGAGATTCAAAAAGATCCCCAAAAATACTAAAGGCAGTCAAAAATGTAACCATTAGTAGCATTGGCAACCAACCAAAACGCATTGCCCAAGCACCGAATAAAGTGGTTTCAAGGGGCAAATAAAATACACACAAAAGTGCGTAGGCATAACAGATTAGCAAACCCCCTAGCGCACCCTCAATAGATTTGCCTGGGCTAATTTGCGCTGCTAAGCGGTGCTTACCAAAAGCTTTGCCTACAAAATAAGCGCCAATATCAGCTACCCACACCAAAGCCATGGTCGTGAGCATAAAAATTAAGCCAATTTCCCGCAAGAAAATCAGAGCAAACCACGTTGCAGGCAAAACAATCAATCCCAATATGCCATAAAAGTAGCGCCATTTAGCAATCGACATATTCATGCCACGAGCCAATATAAAAGGGGCATTAAAAATCCAAAACATCACTGACATAGAAAGCAAAGCAAATTGCCAAACGGGATCGCTTAACCCCAATAAAGCAAAAATGATGGCTAAGCACAAGATGGCATACATAACGGCAGACTTGTTTGCGCCTGGAGCTATTAAGCGACTCCACTCCCATGAGCTAGCAATGACAGCAAGCAAAAAGAAACCGCTGAGGTAAATTGGCGGCAACAGAAAGAGGGTAGGTAAAAGCACCGCCAAAAGAACGGTGGCGGTAATCATTCGAGTTTTTAGCATGAAGGGGGAATTGAGTTAATCAAACAGCATCGCTCATTGCCTTGGTGGCAAGCTGAGCACTGGTACGACCAAAGCGACGTTCTCGCTGACTAAACCAATCAAAGGCCTTGTGTAATTCGACCTCATCAAAATCAGGCCATAAAATATCAGTGAAATACAACTCGGTATAGGCCAGTTGCCACAACAAGAAGTTACTAATACGCTGCTCGCCACCAGTACGAATGAATAAGTCTGGCTCAGGAGCGTATGCCATCGATAGATGGGGCTGCAATAACTCTTCAGTAACTTGCTCAGGTTGCAGCTGAGGATTGGCGGACAAACATTGGCGCATAGCTTGCAAAATATCCCAACGTCCGCCGTAATTGGCAGCGATCGTAAAAGTTAAGCCTTTGCAATTTGCCGTTTTTTCCTCGGAAAATTGCACCATTTCTTGAATGGCGGAATCAAAACGGCTGAGGTCCCCAATTAAACGTAAAGATATATCGTTCTCGGCAAGGCGGGATACCTCCCCCTTTAAAGACTTCAAGAACAATTTCATCAGGAAACCAACCTCCTCAGGAGGGCGACGCCAATTTTCAGAACTAAAAGCAAATACCGTTAAATATTCAACACCAATCCGGCGACACTCTTGAACGATTTTCCGAACCGCGCTCAACCCTTCTGAATGCCCTGCCACCCTCGGCATAAAGCGCTTGCTTGCCCAACGGCCATTGCCATCCATGATGATTGCAACATGGCGTGGGATGGCGCGAACCTCAGGAACAGTTAAGGTTGAGCTAGCGTGCTTAGACATAAAAAGAGAGGGTGAAAAATAATCTCAATCGGGTAGCTAAACCGTCATGATCTCTTTTTCTTTTTCCACAACGATCTTGTCAACATCCACAACAGCGCGATCCGTCATTTTCTGAATCTCATCAGTTGCACGACGCTCTTCATCCTCAGAAATCTCTTTGTCCTTGGTTAAGCGCTTGAGGTGTTCATTGGCATCGCGACGCAAATTGCGAACTGCAATTTTGGCCTCTTCACCTTCATTTTTAACAACTTTAGTTAATTCGCGACGACGCTCTTCAGTCAAAGCAGGCATCGGCACGCGAATAACCGTACCTTGTGAGGCAGGATTCAAACCCAAGTCTGAATCGCGAATTGCCTTTTCAATTGCCCCAACCATATTCTTTTCAAATGGTTGAACATTAATCGTTCTAGCATCAGCTAAACCTAGGCTGGCAACCTGACTTAGCGGTGTTGGGTTACCGTAGTAATCCACATGAATGTGCTCCAAAATACCAGGATTAGCGCGCCCAGAACGAATCTTCGCTAGATTGGTTTTTAAAGCATCAAGGGACTTTTGCATCTTTTGATCGGTATTAGTTTTAATTTCTGCTGCAGACATCAGGCCTCCTATTAAACGTGTACTAAAGTGCCTTCAGACTCACCCTGAACCACACGCATCAATGCGCCCGGCTTCAAGATTGAAAACACTTTGATTGGTAACTTGCGATCACGACATAAAGCAAACGCAGTAGCATCCATTACCTGTAAATTCTTGATAATCGCCTCATCAAAAGTAATGGTTTTATAAAGGGTAGCCGTAGGATCCTTCATCGGATCGGCACTATAAATTCCATCCACTTTCGTCGCTTTTAGCACAATCTCGACACCCATTTCAGCACCGCGCAATGCAGCCGCTGTATCGGTAGTAAAGAATGGATTGCCCGTTCCGGCCGCAAAAATCACCACCTTGCCTTCACCCAATGCGCGGATTGCACGTGGACGAATGTAAGGCTCAACCACTTGATCCATTCTTAAGGCGGATTGCACGCGGGCTTCAACACCCTTTTGACGTAATGCATCTTGTAGTGCCAAGGAATTCATCATGGTCGCAAGCATGCCCATGTAATCAGCGGTGGCGCGATCCATTCCTGCTGCACCTCCTGCGACACCTCGGAAAATATTGCCGCCACCAATGACAATTGCCAGCTGGACGCCACAATTCACCACATCAGCAATTTCCTTGACCATGGAATCAATAGTGATTGGATTGATGCCAAAAGCATCATCCCCCATAAGGGCTTCACCAGATAGTTTTAAAAGGACACGCTTATAGGCTGGCATAGTTTTTTATTTTCCGTAATTCGCCAAGTGATTGTGTCACTTAGCTTATTGATCTTTAAGTACTTTTTAATATCTCATCCAAATTATAAAGGGCTTAGCAGGGACAAAACAAAAGGGCATAGAAACCTTGGTTTCTATGCCCTTTTGAGCATTACAGACAGGCTGGGATAAACCCAACCAAAATCCCTAACTAAGCAGCTGCCTTAGCAGCAGCCACCTGGGCAGCAACTTCAGCGGCAAAGTCATCTTGACGCTTCTCAATGCCTTCCCCAACAACAAACATCGTAAAACCCTTGATTGTTGTATTTTCAGCCTTGAGCATTTGCTCAACAGTTTGCTTGTCGTTTTTAACGAAAGTCTGGTTCAATAAAGATACTTCTTTGAGGTATTTTTGTACAGAACCTTCAACCATCTTCTCAACGATTTCAGCAGGCTTGCCTGATTCGGCGGCTTTTTGAACTGCAATATTGCGCTCAACAGCAATCGCTTCCGCAGGAACATCCGCCATAGACAAAGCCACTGGCTTCATCGCAGCAATGTGCATTGCAACATCTTTTGCGGCAGTCTCATTACCCTCAAATTCCACCATGACACCGATACGAGCACCGTGGAGATAAGAGACCAGCTGATTGCTACCAGCAAAACGCTTGAAGCGACGCGGCATGATGTTTTCGCCAATTTTACCAATCAACGCGCTACGAACAGTATCAACTGTAGAGTCATTCATTGGCAATGTAAGCAATTCAGCAACGTCAGCTGGATTCTTTTCAGCAACCAACTTTGCGCAGGCATTGGTAAATGCCAAGAAGTCATCGTTCTTAGAAACGAAATCGGTTTCGCAGTTCACTTCAAGTAAAGCACCGGTAGTGCCTTCGATGAAAGAAGCAACAATACCTTCAGCCGTTACACGGGAAGCGGCTTTACCAGCCTTGCTACCAAGCTTTACACGCAGAATTTCTTCTGCTTTAGCCATATCACCATCAGCCTCTGTCAAAGCTTTTTTGCACTCCATCATCGGAGCATCAGTTTTGGCGCGTAATTCGCCAACCATTGCAGCGGTAATAGCGGCCATTATTCAGCATTCCCTTCTTCAACAAACTCTTCTTCGCCTTCTTTAACGGCAGTCAAGATTTCTTGTACAGAGCTTGATTTACCTTCGAGAATCGCATCAGCAATACCGCGAGCATAGAGAAGAACCGCTTTGCTGGAGTCATCGTTGCCAGGAATGATGTAATCAATGCCTTCTGGTGAGTGATTGGTATCAACCACAGCAATCACA
>Ga0364907_10110_pt1 | contig 33517 bp, 29 predicted proteins | sample ExccelJu500002D3_2_FD_206960 | JGI IMG/M metagenome (GOLD analysis project Ga0364907, IMG submission 206960) | Enriched cells from Trout Bog Lake Hypolimnion, Wisconsin, USA - BchlTB.July02.5000.02.D3 | ecosystem: Environmental > Aquatic > Freshwater > Lake > Hypolimnion/Profundal zone | place...
CTCGTTTCCGAAAGTGCCGCATCTGCTCCAACACCTTATCAGGGGAAACAATTTTGGCAAAGTTAAAATTGACGGAAAAACGACCACGCAGAGTTTGGAAACCTAGGCGTGGACCACCGCGCAGTTGAAACCACATGGTTTTTTAGAGGAACACCGGGAAAACGCGGATCAAGCAAAAGGGACTGGGTTGCCGGAGCCCTCGCAATTCCAGGACCTGGTCAAAGGTGCGCTGCGAAGGAAAACCTGCGCCTGATGCCGCACCTCCGCTGAAGGCGTGGGCGGGAGCGAGCGCTTAATACTTGGAGCACTTCATTGTTGATTATTTGCCAGCCGTGACAATTTAAGCCACTCGTGGTGAAAAACTCGGCGGATTTACGGCCTTTTTTGCTTGGCGCAGATGTTGCTATCTCACTCCCGAAGACGGTGATGGATGCACCGCAACTTTGTTTTGGGAGCGGCGGGGGACTTTGGACGCGCAGAGACACGTCCTGCCCCCGTCTTTCCTTTTGCACCCACGGCAACGCGATTGGCTAGGCTGCAGTTCTTAAGGTCGTCGCCGGCGGGAAATTTAATGCAGTCACCAACCAGAAATCCTTTCCGGGTGGCGGGAACGGGACCTTCATCGGGCTGGGTTCCTCGTACTCATTTGTCGGTGGGGGTAATCGCGACTCAATCGTGGGGGCTGAGCCTCGTTCCACTCCCGATGCGTCTTGGGCCTGTTTGGCATTGGCGGTGAGGGAAGGAATAACTGGCCGCAGGCACTGGGGTGGGTCATTGGGGCTGGTCGCGAAGCAATTCGCCTTCCCGATTCCTCAGAGCTTGGATGAACATGTCCGGTATCAACGCTTCGGAGGACAGCACCTTGTATTGGGGGACCTTGTCAAGCAGCCGTCTTTTATATTCGGCCCTGACCACCTGAAGCAGTTCCAGTTCTGAAGCAAATTTCGGGAAAAGCAGCTCCTGGTCCCCGGTTAACTTGAAGAGCAGGTTGATCTCCTGCACCAATTTCTCGGTACGTGTCAGGGTCAAGTGCTCCGGTGATTTATTCGTTTGCTGGAACTTTCCGTCTCCACCAAGCCCAAAAAAGGCCATTGAACTTTGATTTTCCACACGGAAAATTAACCACAAGTGCGTCCCGTCGTCAACGGTGGCGCTCATTGAATAGTGGACGCACCTTCCTGTGCGCAAAAAGCACAGTTGTACATTGCCCAACTTGTGTTAGGATCAAGTATTCATGATCGACTTGGCGCACAACGGGGCTGATCCAAGACGGGTGCACAAAGTCGCCAGCAGGGTTGAGTTCCCTCTTTGATTCAGCCGCCGGCTGGAGCGCCAAGGACGTCGGCGACGCGGTACTTGGGTGGGGGCTCGGAGAAAAGCACGAACCGTTATGGCCGGCTCGATGGAAAGGAATGCAAATGTTAAATTGGAGCGAAAAGTTTGAAACCGGTAATGCGGTGATAGACTCGCAGCACCGGATGTTTATCTCGTACGTCAACCGGCTGGAAGAATTGTCGAGAAGCCGGAATCCAGTTAAGGAAGAAGTTGAGTTGTTTTTTCGTTTTATGGACTTCCTGGAGGATTACATGGCCATCCATTTTGCGGAAGAAGAGAACTGCATGCTTCACCATCAGTGCGGGGCCTATAAAGAGAACCTGATTGCCCATAACGAATTCTTGGATTTCTTCAAAGTGTTTAAGCACCAAATTGAGATTGAGGGCTATCGTTTGGAGTCGGTGCGAGAATTGTATGATGCCTGTGTCGCTTGGATTCAGCGGCATATCTTGCGACTCGACGTGCAACTCAAACCTTGCCGGACACCTTATGACGAACCGGGAGAACTGGCCAACGAAGTCCAAAGTGGCTCGGACGCCATCACATTCCTCGAATATTTTGCGAACCAAGCCGGGCCAAGGCCAAGGGTGGATTGAAGCGGCGGGCACTTCGGAGGGAAACAAACCTCGGCGGCTAGGGGATTCACCAAAGGCTTTTCGGCAGGAAGCGCAATAATTTGGATTTACAAGTTTCCCACTGCGGGTAATGTGTTGGCATGAGCTTCGAGGGTGAAAAGGCGTCAGGTTTTCAGGCGGTTCGGCAGTTGCCCGACCCTGCCATTTGCCGCGCTCGAACGGCCAATTGGCCGGGCACGAGCTTTTGCCTCGTGCACGAGCCTGCCGAATGCAAACACGTGCGCTATTTCAATGAAACAGCGTACTGTGTTCATGCCGAGCGGGCGGCCATCATGGCCAGGACAAAAGCCGCGGAAAAAGACCTCTCCGGGGATTCTTACTGAACTTTGAACTTCCGGCTTGGTTGCTTTGGGGCATGATAATTGCTTTTGGGCGTGCATGCAGGAAAGCGAACGATCTCTGGGCGGGGACGAATGGTGCGTGCTCAAGTATCTCGAATCTCGTCCCACTGAATTTATTGCCGCCGTGGAGATTGCCCGGCGGGCCGATAGGAAAGGCCTCTCGTTCGCGGATCCGCGCTGGGCGTATCAGGCCTTGCGCGGTCTCTGGGAGTTGGGGATGATCGAAACCGAAGGCGGAGAGCGATACCGGGTGAAAACCCCGGAAGCCAACGTAAGTGAGCCAGCTAAGAGATTCATAGCGCCACACTTGCGGGCCATTTTGGAACAGAGCAACCGCCGGTTTGATTTGTCCGGCTATGTTTGAAAATTCAAGGTCAGCGACGAGGCTGGTCCGTGGTCCCCTTCACAGCGTAAGCCAGTCCCGAGCGACTCCGGCACCTCCACGCGGTTTAAGCGAACCCCATCCGGCCAAGTCTTGGGGTGGTGGTGTCGCTCCCGATCTTGGCTTGGGAACCTCAAAGCCAATCGGATAAATTGAGCTTTGAAAAGTGTAAACGCGTCGGAAAGCTTTACACTTCGGGCAGTGTTTCCTCTGGCGTCACCAAATCGGTGAGCGCCATCGGGTTGGCGGCGACTTCGAGCTTCCAGTCAGGCGGCTTTTCTTGCTAATTTCGCCGCACTGCGTGCCTATGAACTGGTTTCTTTGGTCATTGTTGTCCGCCTTGTTCGCCGGCCTGACCGCCGTGCTGGCCAAGGTCGGCGTGAGCGGCGTCAACCCCAATTTGGCCACCGCCATTCGGACGACAGTGGTACTGGGTTTCACTTGGGCTATCGCGTTGGTCACCAGCCAGCCTTCCGCCCTGCTTGAATTGTCCCGTCGCACCTGGTTGTTTCTGGCGCTGTCGGGCCTGGCCACTGGTCTTTCCTGGCTGTGTTATTTTCACGCGCTGCAAGTGGGTGAGACCTCCCGGGTGGCCCCGGTGGACAAATTAAGCGTGGTTTTCGTCATTGCTCTTTCGTGCCTGTGCTTGCACGAGTCCTTGACTTGGCAACATTGGGTGGGTGGATTGCTGATCGTCGCTGGAGCCGTCGTGCTGGCTTGGCAATGACGAGGGGGAAAAACCGGTTGGAGGGCGGCGGACGCCAGTCGATCGCCTCAGGGCCATTCTCGCATGTGCCAAAACCGTTCACACCGGTGCCCGGCGGTGGCGATGCCGGGCTCCAGTGAGCCTGGCAACGATCCCCCCAGGCCACCACCGCCTCGGCCACCACCGCCTCGGCTCGCGTCATTTCCACTTTGCGTTTCGCCCCCGTTCGCGCTTAAATATGCGCCACATGAAAATTGTTCTCGCATACTCTGGCGGACTCGACACGTCCGTTTTACTGTCTTGGATCAAGGAAAAATATAATGCCGAAATGGTCGCGTTTTGCGCCAACGTCGGCCAGGGGGACGAATTAACCGGGCTCGAAGCCAAGGCCAAAAAGACCGGCGCTGCCAAGATCTACATTGATGATCTCCAAGCGGAGTTCGCGCGCGACTTCATTTATCCGATCCTCCGCGCCGGAGCCATTTACGAGGGCCAGTATTTTCTCGGCACCAGCATTGCGCGTCCGCTCATTGCCAAACGCATGGTGGAGATCGCGAAAAAGGAAAAAGCCGACGCCATCGCTCATGGGGCGACGGGGAAGGGGAACGATCAGGTGCGCTTTGAACTCACCGCTGCCGCGCTGGCGCCGGATTTGCAGGTGATTGCTCCCTGGCGGGACGAACGCTATCGCGCCGAGTTTCCCGGCCGCCAGGAGATGATTGACTATTGCGCCGAGCACAAGATTCCCGTGCAGGCCAGCGCCAAGAAACCGTTTTCGATGGACCGCAACCTCCTGCATATTTCCTACGAGGCCGGCATTCTCGAGGACCCGTGGTTTGACAGCTACCACCAGAAAAACCGGGATTATTTCACCACGCTCTCCGTGTTTCCCGAAGACGCGCCCGACCGGCCGGAATTTGTGGAACTCGATTTCATCCAAGGCGATTGTGTGGCCGTGAACGGCAAGCCGATGAATCCGCTGGCGGTGATGCAGGCCTTGAATAAACTCGGCGGCAAGCATGGGGTGGGCCGCGTGGATATGGTGGAAAACCGGTTTGTGGGCATGAAATCGCGCGGCGTATATGAAACGCCCGGCGGGGCCATTCTGCATTTTGCGCATCGCCAGATGGAAAGCCTCACGATGGATCGCGAAGTGATGCACCAGCGCGACGCGCTCATTCCCAAATATGCTGAGCTGGTTTATAACGGCTTTTGGTACGCGCCCGAGCGCTACGCGCTGCAAGCCTACGTCGAGGAAAGCCAGAAGAATGTCACCGGCACGGTGCGCGTTAAGTTATACAAGGGCAACCTCATGGTCGCCGGTCGCAAATCGCCGGTGAGTTTGTACAATCCGCACATCGCCACCATGGAAGCCGATCCAACCAAGGCCTACAACCAGGACGACGCCACCGGCTTCATCCGCCTGAACGGCCTGCGGTTGAAAGTCGCGGCCAAAGTGCACGGGCAGAAGAAATAGGGATTTGCCAGCAAACCTGGCCGTTTCGGCGGCCGGCAGAACCGCGCTTCCGGCCGCACTACCAGACGCTGGCGCGACCGGCAGAGACCTTTTGTGGTTGCGAGGCGTCTTGGTCTACGCCGGCAGAGTGTAGCGGCGACGGCGCTTTCGCCCGCACGCTACGGATACAAATCAATCCTTAGCCCGCGCGAAAGCGGTACGGTTAACCCGCGGCCATCCATCAACTCCACGGCCAGCGAGTCGGCGGACGTTTTAATGTGTTTGATTCTAAGGTCCGAAAAACTCATTCCAATTCTCCACTATCCGAATATCACCAGCGCTTTCTCAATTCTTGCCAGCGCCTTTTCCTTCCCGATCACTTCCAGCAGATGATACAGGCTCGGGCCATGGGGATTGCCGGTGCAGGCCAGGCGCACCGGATGCACCAGCACCCCCACTTTGAGTCCGAGTTCAGCCGCGGTGGCCTTCAACGCCGTCTCAATGGCCGCGGCATCAAATTTCTCCAGCTTCGCAAAGGCTTCGCGAAGTTTTTCCAAACGCGCCTTGTTTTCGGGCACGAAGCTTTTCTTCGCGGCTTCGGGGTCGTAGGTAATTTCGGCTTTGAAATAAAATCCGCCGTAGGCTGGCAGTTCGGAGAAAGTCTTGATTTTGCCTTTGCAGGTGTCCAGCGCGGCTTTGACATAGCTCACGTCAAGTTGGTTGGTGTCCAGGCCGGCCTTGGCGAGCGTATGGACGGAGAGTTCGTAAAACCGGTCGTTGGCCAGTTCGCGGCAGTATTCGCCTTGCAGCCAGACGAGTTTCTCGAAGTCAAATTTGGCGTTGTGCCGGAGTATCTGCGGCAAGTCGAAGCGTTCGGCCACTTCGGTCAGCGACAGTTTTTCGGTGTTGTCCTTGGGCGACCAGCCGAGCAGGCAAAGATAATTGTCCACCGCCTCGGGCAGAAACCCTTCGTCCAGATACGTGGTGAGCGAGGCGCCGCGGTCACGCTTGCTCATCTTGCTGCCGTCGGCGTTCAAGATGAGGGGGATGTGCGCATAGTGGGGCGGCTCCACGCCGAACGCGCGGAAGAGCGCGATGTGTTTGGCCGTGTTGCTCAAGTGGTCTTCGCCACGAATGACATGCGTGATGCCCATTTCCAGATCGTCAATGACGTTCACCAGATGGAAGACCGGCTGGCCATCGCTGCGCACGATGACGAAGTCGGGATCCACTTCCTCGCGGTCGGTGAGTTTGCGGAGGACGTCGCCGACGACCAGGTCGGGAATGAGGATGGGCTCGCGCTGCATCTTGAATTTGATCGCGCCTTCGTGTTCGTAGGCGAGGCCATGGGAGAGCAGGGCTTCGACCCGGCGCTGATAGTTTTCCTTGCGCTGGGATTGGAAATACGGGCCGCGGTCCCCTTTGCACGGGCCGGTGGCATCCGGCGTGAGCGGACCCTCGTCCCAATCGAGTCCGAGCCAGCGGAGGCCTTGCAGGATGACATCGACGGCTTCCTGGGTGTTGCGGGCGGCGTCCGTATCCTCGATGCGCAGAATGAAGGTGCCGCCGGTGTGCCGGGCGTAAAGCCAGTTGAATAGAGCCGTGCGCGCCCCGCCGATGTGAAGATAGCCGGTGGGCGAGGGTGCAAAGCGGACGCGTGTTTTCATGGGTAAATTATTTTTGGTTGAGAACTTCGGCCAAGTGAATCGTTTTCAGTGGACTGCCCTGTCGGGAGAGCAAGCCTTGGATATGCATCAAGCAACTGGAATCGCTGGAGACGATATAGTCCGCACCGGTCTCGGCGGCGTTGGCGCATTTCACTTCCCCCATGGCGGTGGAAATCATCGGGAATTTCGCGGCGAACGTGCCGCCAAACCCGCAGCACACTTCCTCTTTCATTTCCACCAGTTCCAAGCCGGCGACTCGGCTAAGCAGCAGGCGCGGGGCAGACCTGATGCCGAGTTCACGCAGACCATGGCACCCATCGTGGTAGGTGACCTTGTGGGGGAAAGCCGCACCCAGATCAGTGGTGCCAAGCTGGCTGACCAGAAAATCGCAGAATTCCCAGGTGCGCGACGCAATCTGCCGGGCCAGCTCGGCCTGAGGTGTGCCCGCGAACAGGTCGGGGTAAAATTTCTTGACCATCGCGCCACAGGAACCGGAGCCGATGACGACGGCTTGGGCGTCCTGCAGGCGGGCCAGCACGGGAGCGGCGATGGCGCGGGCCTCGTCCCAGTACCCGGAGTTGAAGGGCGGCTGTCCGCAGCAGGCGATTTCCTCCGGGCAAACGACGGTATGCCCCAGGCGTTCGAGGATTTCGACCATGCTAATGCCGACGCGGGGATAGAGCGCGTCCACAAAGCACGGAATGAAAAGTGTGACAATCATACTTGGCCACGGGGTGGCATATGCAAGGCCTCATTCTTGACGCGGATAGGTGCGGTGTCATCTAAAATTTTTGACTTCTCCGCAGGCAGGGATTGCGGCAGCATGTTGGCTCATGTATTTCGGGAAAAAAATCGTGGTGGTCATGCCCGCCTACAATGCGGCCAAGACGGTGACGATGACGGTGGACGAAGTGATGCAGCAAGGCATCGTGGACGAAATCATTCTGGTGGACGACCGCAGCCGGGATGACACCGTGCAAGTGGCGTCATCGCTGCTGGGGGTGCGGGTGCACGTGCATGAAAAAAACACTGGCTACGGCGGCAATCAGAAGACGTGCTACCGGCTGGCGCTGGAGGCGGGTGCGGATATCGTGATCATGGTGCATCCCGATTATCAATACACGCCAAAACTGATTCCGGCCATGGCGTCGATCATTGCCAACGACTTGCACCAATGCGTGCTGGCGAGCCGGATTCTGGGCGGCTATTCGTTGCAGGGCGGGATGCCCGGCTGGAAATATGTGGCGAACCGGTTTCTCACGGCGGCCGAAAACTTGCTGCTGGGCGCCAAGCTCTCCGAGTACCACACCGGCTATCGCGCGTTTTCCCGGGGGCTACTCAAGCAGTTGGAGCCGCATCTGGCGGTAAACTCGGATGATTTTGTCTTCGACAACCAGATGATTGCGCAGATTTTATGGCATGGTTTCACCATCGGCGAAGTGAGCTGCCCCACGAAGTATTTCAAGGAAGCGTCCTCCATCAATTTCCAGCGCAGCTGCAAGTACGGTATGGGCTGCCTGCGAGTGGGAGCGCAATTCCGGCTGGCCAAGCTGGGGTTGGCCAAGCCGAAACTGTTTTTTCCGTAACGGGGGAAGGGAATTACTTCAGCGACAGCGCCAAGCGTGACTTCTTGCGATTGGCGGTGGGGCGGGTGATGGCCCCCACCTTCACGGCCTTGTCAAAAGCCGAGTGGACGCCGGCCAGCAGTTTGGTGGCATCGTCTTTCTTGCCGGCGGCCACGGTGGCGCGAAACTGTTTTTCAGTGCGGCGCAAGCGGGACTTCACGGCGCTGTTTTGGAGCTGCTTGCGTTCGCTGTTGCGCATCCGGCGTTCGGCTGACTTCGTATTGGGCATAGATTCGTTTAAATATTTTGCTAAAGAGCCGGTAAAATTAGCCACTCGGGCCGAAAAGTCAATGCCGAAAATGCCGAAAAACACGATCCGTTCTTTACTTTTGGCCCCCGCGCTGGTTGTTTAGGCGGCAGTGCTCGAACCGATCGCGATGGAAGATGGAAAATCTTAATGGAAGCCTGACCGTGAGTCCGCCGCTGCGCATTTTGCATCTGGAGGACAATCCCGCGGATGCCCTGCTTGTGCGCGACCAGTTGGCCAGTGAAGCGGTGGCGGCAGAGGTTCGTCATGTCAGCGGCCGCGCCGACTTCCTTCAGGCCTTGGGCGAGGGACATTGGGACCTGATCTTGGCGGACTACAGACTGCCGGATTACAACGGTTTGGAGGCGCTCAAAGTGGTGCGCCAGCAGCATTCCAATCTGCCGTTCATCCTCATCTCCGCCACCCTGGGGGACGCGGCGGCGGTCGAGAGTTTGAAAGCGGGCGCGACGGATTACATTCTCAAGCAGCAGCGTGAGCGGTTGCCGGTGGCGGTGCAGCGCGCCGTGATGGAGGCTCGGGAACGCGCCCGGCGGGAGGCGGCCGAGGAGGATCTGCGCCGCAGCGAGCAGCAATACCGCTTGCTGTTTCAAGGCAATCCGCATCCCATGAGGGTCTTTGATTTGGAGTCCCTCGCCATCCTGGAAGTCAACGAGGCGGCGGCGCAGCATTATGGTTATATCCGCGAGGAATTTCTCCGGATGACGCTGACGGATTTGCGGGTAAGCGAGCCGCAGCGGGAGGCGAACTTGCCCATGGACCTCAAGGCCCAGGGGTTGGTCTGGCGGCACCGGCGCAAATGCGGCGACGAAATGGACATGGAGCTGATCTGGTCACCCCTGACGTTTCACGGGAAAATGGCGGCCCTGGCCCTGGCCACTGACGTGACGGCGCGCAGGCGGGAGATTCAGCAGAATGCGGTATTCGCCCGGCTCAGCCACAATTTAAGCGCGGTGACCACGGCCAGCGAGGCGGCGCGGTTCATCAGCGCGGCAGCGGAAGCGCTGTTTCACTGGGACGATTTTGCGCTGGATTTGTACGCGGCAGACCGCCACGAGGTAGTGGGGTTGCTGAAGCTCACTACCCGGGAGGGGCAGCGCGTAGAAGTTCCCGTTCCCCGGGTGCCCCAAGCGGCGAACGCGCTGGTGCGGCGAGTCGTCTTGCGCGGCGCCGAGTTGGTGGCCACGGCCACGGCCGGTGACCCGACAGACACCACCATGCTCGCACCCGTCCGTAACGGCGACCGAGTGATTGGCGTGCTGTTGATCCAACGCCGGCTGCCGCACAGCTATGGTCCCCGCGACGTGCAAAACTTACAAACACTGGCGGAGCAGTGCGGCGGCGGCTTGCAACGGGTGCAGGTGGAGGAAGCCTTGCGCAATTCGGAAACCTTGTTTCGCTCCGTCTGGGAAAATTCCGTGGACGGTATGCGACTCACCGATGAAAACGGGCTGGTGGTTGCGGCTAACCAAGCGTTTTGCCGGCTGGTGGGGCTGGCGCCGAATCAGTTGGAAGGCCAACCCTTTACCGTGGCGTACTCGGCCAAGCAGGATCCGGACGAAATGCTGCGCCGGCATTGCCATCGGTTCCGCCAAGGCATCATCCGCGAGAAACAAGAACATCATCGGATCCTGCACGATCACCGCGCCGTGATTCTTGAAATCACCGATTCCTATGTCGAGTCGGGCGGCAAGCCGCACCTGCTCCTGAGCCTGTTCCGCGACGCCACCTCGCATCGGCGACTGGAGGAACAACTGCGCCAATCACAAAAATTGGAGGCCATCGGCCAGCTCGCCGGTGGTATCGCGCATGACTTCAATAACATCCTCACGATTATTTTGGGCCACGCCACGCTGCTGACCATGGCCAAACTCGATGCCAAGTCGCTCGTTTCGGCCCAGCAGATCAAGCAGGCGTCTGAGCGCGCCGCCGGCCTCACCCGCCAGTTGCTGGCGTTTGGGCGCAAGCAAATCTACAACCCGCGCCCGCTGGACCTGAATCGGGTGGTCGGCAAGCTCACCGACCTGCTGGCGCGGTTGCTGGGGGAGGATATCGCGCTCCAAATTAATTTCAGCAGCCAGCCGGTCGTCATTTCCGCCGATGTCAGCATGATGGAGCAAATATTGCTGAACCTCTCCGTCAATTCCCGCGATGCCATGCCGCGGGGCGGTCAGCTGACCATCCGCATGAGTCCGTGCCACGTGGATGAAGCGCACACCAGTCGGGTGGCGGAGGCGCGGGTGGGCCGGTTCATTCGCTTAAGCCACTCGGACACTGGCGAGGGCATCCCCCCGGAAAATCTGGCCCGCATTTTTGAACCTTTTTTCACCACCAAGGAGCTGGGCAAAGGTACCGGCCTCGGCTTGGCCACGGTGTTTGGCATCGTCAAACAGCACGAGGGCTGGGTGGAGGTGGAGAGCGAACTCGGCAAGGGCACCACCTTCCACATTTATTTCGCCGCCTCCAACGAGGCGGCGATGGATCCGGAGCATTCAGATACCCAGTTCCACGCCCGCAAGGGTACGGAAACGATTTTGGTGGTGGAAGATGAGCGCGATTTGCGGGAGATCGTCACGCGGACGCTCAACCTTAACGGTTATCGCGTGTTTCAAGCCGTGGATGGCCGGGATGCCCTGCAGATCTGGACCGAGCACCAGCACCAAATTGACCTGCTGTTCACCGACATTGTGATGCCTGGCGGTCTCAATGGTCGCGAATTGGCGGAGCGATTCCTGGCCGACAAGCCGGGATTGAAAGTCATTTTTTCCAGCGGCTACGGGGCCGATACGCTGGGCAAGAATTTCAAGCTGGACCCCAAGCTGAATTTTCTGCAAAAACCCTATTTGCCGCAAACCTTATCCCGCGTTATCCGGCATTGTCTCGATGAGGAAAGCCTGACTTGAAGGGTTCTGGGTTTGACGCGACCCGGCTCGACCTTGCAAACTCCCGTAAAACCGCTTTAACATGATCATTGCGCCTTCTCTGCTCGCCGCCAATTTCACCCGCTTGGGCCAGGAAGCCGCCCGCGCCCAGCGCGCGGGGGCCGACTGGCTGCACTTGGACATTATGGATGGACAGTTTGTGCCCAACATATCCTTTGGTCCCGCGGTGGTGGCCGCCGTTCGGCCCCATGCCGCGAAGCTCTTTTTTGACGTGCATTTGATGTGCGGCAAGCCGGAAATTCTGCTCGAACCGTTTGCCCAGGCGGGCGCACAACAGATCACGGTGCATGTGGAACTGGGCGATCGCGTGGGACCTTTGTTGTGGAAAATCCGGGCGCTGGGGCTCAAAGTGGGGCTGGCAATCAACCCACCCACTTCCATTGCGGAAGTGCAGCCCTTTCTCGACAAGATTGACCTACTCCTGGTGATGACCGTGAATCCAGGATTTGGGGGGCAGAGCTTTATTCACGAATGCCTCCCCAAAATCCAGCAGGCGGACGCTTGGCGGCGGAGCCGGAAAGCCAACTATCGCCTGGAAGTGGATGGCGGAATTAACTCGCAAACCGCAGCCGAATGCGCCCGGGCCGGCGCGGACACCTTTGTGGCAGGCACGGCGCTATTCCGACAGCGCAACATGGGGGCCGCCATCAAGGAAATGCGCAAGTTAGCGCAAGCTCACCGGCCGGCGCGCGCCGCCTAGCCGTCCACTGAACCCGCTTAAGCAACGCTATGTGCGCTCGACGCCAAAGCCTGCCTTCACTCGGCGTGCTCCATCTGCAACTCGGCGGCGGTGTCTTGCCAATCCCTGAACCGGTCGCTGACACCGATTTCCGCCAGATACGCTTGGTTCACTGGCGCCGTCCCGGCTTGATCGTAGAACGCGTTGGCCACGTGGACGGCCGTGAGCGCGCTGCATTGCTTTAAATCGCTTTTTTCCGGAGTGTGATGAAAGGCGACCGCCTCCACGATGGCGGCGGGCAGTCCCCACAGGCCAAACAGATACGCGGCCAGACCGGCATGGTTCGCGCCAAAAACCGCCTGCTCCGCCTCGATCGGCGAAATTCTTTCGGCCTCGGCAAGTGCCAGCGCTTGGGCAAATTCCTGGGGCAGGCTGTCGGCCAGCATCAGTTTGCCCATGTCGTGCAGCATGCCGGCCGTAAACGCATCCTCAGTTTCGGCGAATGCCGCGCGTTCGCGGCGCATGATGGTGCGCGCGAGATCGCTGCATTTCATCAAGTGGGCCCACAGGGCATCGGCGGAGAAACTTTTCAGACGGCCGGGCGCATAGGTGCCATAAACCTGGGCCGAGAGCACGAGCGAACGCACGGTCGTCATCCCCAGTTGCTGCACCGCTTCCGCCGGGTCGCTGACTCGCTCGGACAGACCGACGGCAGCGGAATTGGCCACTTGCAGTACTTTGGCCGTGATGCCCGGATCCTTGGCGACAATGTTGGCGATCCCTTGGATGGAAGAAGTTTGCGACTCAATTTCGCGCATGATCTCCAAGTACAGCGTGGGAAAGCTGGGCAGGGTGCGCATCTTGCCGGCCAGTCCGCGCAGCTTGTCATCTTTGAGATAGGCGTCCAAACTGCCAATGCGGGAGAGCGTGGCCCGCAGCACCTTGACGTCAAACGGTTTGGGGATAAAGAGATGGGTGCAATTCAGGGAATCCGCCGCCTCCGCTTGGTCGGTGAAGCCGGAAATAATGATGCGCGACGTTTGCGGATGCCGTTGGCGCACTTCGGTGAGCAGTTCGATGCCGCTCATGCCGGGCATTTGCATGTCCGAGGCAACTACATCAAAGGTGGTTTGCTGCAGCAGTTTCAGCGCGGTCATGCCGTCGGGTGCCAGCGTGGTCTGCCACTGGTCTCGTTCGCTATCCAGGAGCATGCCGTACAGCTCGAGCAACACTTCGTTGTCTTCTACGAACAGGATTTTTTTCATTCTGTGCGGGTCGAAGCATAGGGGTAAACCTCGTGCGAGGCAATTTCGGTGTGGCTCAAAATGATTTTTGGGCACTCCTGTGGCCCCGCTCGGGAAGCGGCTGGGCCGACCGGTTTCCCCGCCGCGCCGGACCCGGGTGGTGACGCCGTTGGCCTGCGGCGTGCCGACCAAAAATTCGATTCTGAATCGGATTGCTTTTCGCCCGCCAATTCGCCATACTGCGCAGCCTTTTCTGTAAACGACTATGAAAAAAATATCTATCACATTGTTATGTCTGAGTCTGGCCGCGCCGCTGTTTGCGGACGGCACCAACCAACTCACGGACGAAAGATCCCGCGTCAGCTATTGCATTGGCTTGAGCATTGCCCACAACTTCAAACGTCAGGGTCTGGATGCGGAAGCCATTGATCCCGATCTGGTTTATCGCGCCATTAAGGACGTGCTGAACGGCGGTACCGAATTGATGACAGAAGCCCAGGTGAACGAAACCATGAAGACTTTTCAAACGGAGTTTCGTGCCCGAATCTTGACCAAGAACAAGGCCCAGGGCGAAGCGTTTCTCACCACCAATAAACTGACGGCCGGGATCAAATTGCTGAACGTCTCGCTGCCCGCAGGCAAGTCCGGAGAACTGCAATATCTGGTGCTCACCAATGGCACCGGCCCAGTGCCCACTGCCACGGACAAAGTATCGGTCAATTATCGCGGCACCTTGCTCGACGGCACGGAATTCGACAGTTCCTACAAGCGTGGCAAGCCCGGTTCCTTTGCCGTGGGCGGCGTCATCCCGGGCTGGAGTCAGGCGTTGCAAAAAATGCCCGTCGGCTCGAAATGGAAGCTCTTTATCCCATCGGAATTGGGCTATGGTGAGCATGGCACACCCGGTATCCCCCCGAATTCCGTTTTGACTTTTGAAGTGGAACTCCTCGCGATTGAAGCCACGCCGCCGCCGTCGGCTGCCCCCGCCGCCCCGGCTGCGCCGCTCACCAGCGATATTATCAAGGTGCCGAGCGCTGAAGAATTGAAGAAGGGCGCGAAGATCGAGGTGATCAAGCCCGAAGACGTGCAAAAGGCCCAGCAGCAGCAGCAGCAAAAGTAAGGGCCCCGGAACCGTTTGACTCTGGTAACGGCGGCGCTGCGGCGCCGCCGTTGCGTTTTAGTCGGAGTGCGGAGGGCCGCGTTCACGCCTAGTCTCGGGTTGTGGGATTGCCTCCCGTTGGAGTGCGGGCTTTCGTCTGGCCAGGACCCGTAGCGGCCAAAAGACTGAACTCCAACCCTTGGCCTGCAAACAGCCCGGCCCCGGCCACCGTTGCTCGATCATTTGGAATTGAACGTTTGCCCGCATTAAGTTGTCTCTTCCCAGCAGGAATATGGTAATACCTAGAAGTTTTATCGGGGTTTCGGCTGCGGTCCTGATCTGCGTATCAGGCATCGCCGCGATTCGCTTTGCCGCGCACGCGGCCGAAAACAGTTCCCGTGTGCATGTGGATAGCACCCCCATCAATCGTGATCCCCAGAGCGGCAACAGCTATTCGCCCATCATCAAAAAGGTCGCGCCCAGCGTCGTCAACATTTACTCCTCGCGGATCGTCAAGCAGCGGTATTACAGCCCTTTGATGGGCGATCCGTTTTTTCGCCAGTTTTTCGGCGGGCAGGACCAGGGGCACGAAGTCTCGAGCCGCGATAACTGGCTGGGTTCGGGCATCGTCGTCACGCCCGACGGCTACATCTTGACCGCCAATCATGTGGTCGAGCGCGCGGATGAAATCAAGGTGGGGCTGAAAAATGACGCGACCATTTATTCCGCCAAAGTCATCGGGATGGACCCGCCGACGGACGTGGCCATTCTCAAAATTGACGCCAAGAATCTGCCCGCAGTTACGCTCGGCGACAGCGATCAACTCGAAGTGGGTGACGTGGTGCTGGCGGTGGGCAATCCGTTTGGTATTGGCCAGACGGTGACGCGGGGAATCATCAGTGCGTTGGGCCGCAGCCTTTCCGATTCCAATGAGCGGCAGTATCAGGATTTCATCCAGACGGACGCGGCCATCAACCAGGGCAATTCCGGAGGCGCGCTCGTCGACGCCCAAGGTCGGTTGATCGGGATCAATGATGCCATGATCAGCCCCAGCGGTACCAGCGCCGGCATCGGTTTGGCGGTGCCCGTCAATATGGCGCGCAATGTGATGGAAGGATTTCTCAGCGGCGGCAAAGTGGCCCGCGGCTATTTGGGCGTGGATTCGCAGGATATTGACTCGGGCTTGGCCAAGGGCTTTAGTGCGCCCAACGCGAATGGCGCGCTGGTGACTTTGGTGGCGCCGGACTCGCCCGCCGCCAAGGGCGGCTTGATCTCTGGTGATGTCATCGTCGCGATCAATGACAAGGAAATATCCGGTGAGGACAGCTTGCGCGTCGTGGTCTCGGAACTCCGGCCCGGCTCCAAAGCCAGTGTGAAGATTTATCGCAATGGCGCGCCCCAAACCCTGGCCGTGTTGTTGGGCGAGCGCTCGGACGCGACCGTGGAATCGGCCAAGCCCAGCGAAAGCCACCTCCCTCCGCCCAAAGCGGACGCGCTGGATGGCGTGGAGGTTCAGGACTTGGATCCCCAGCTCCGCATGGAATTGCGTGCGCCGCGCGGCATGGTGGGCGCTCTGGTCACGGAAGTTGACCGGGCCTCCAATTCCTTTGAAGCGGGCCTGCGCCGGGGCGATGTGATCGTCGAAATCAACCATCAGCCGGTGACCGGCGGCGATGACGCAGTGCGCCTCTGCAAGGCCGCCCGCACCGAGGAGATTGTGGTCAAGGTCTGGCACCCGGAACGCGGGGGCGGCCGCGTTCGCTTCTTGAGCGTGGACAATACCAAGCGCGCGCAGTAAAGCCGTCCGGAGGTCCGGCGTCTCTGGCTTTGACAAATCGCCGAGGTCCAGCGGATACTCTGCTGATGTCGGTTCACTATAAAGACTATTACGAAAGCCTCGGCGTCTCGCGCACCGCGAGCCCGGACGAGATCAAGAAAGCCTTTCGCAAGCTGGCGCGGGAATTTCATCCGGACGTGGCCAAGGACAAGAAGAAGGCCGAGGAGCGGTTCAAGGAGATTAACGAGGCGTACGAAGTCTTATCGGACCCGGGAAATCGGAAAAAGTACGATGAGCTGGGAGCCCATTGGAAATCCGGGGCGGAGTTTCGTCCGCCTCCCGGTCAGGGCGGCTTTAATGGGGGCCAGAGTTTTCGCGGCGGCCGCGCCGGGGCGGAGGAATTTCATTTCGGCGGCACCGGCTTCAGTGATTTCTTCGAACAATTGTTTGGTGGCCGGATGCGCGGTGGCGGCTTCAGCCAGCGGGGCGGTTTTGCGCCGGAGGAAATGGCCGAGCGCGGTGCCGACATTGAAGGCGACATCATGGTCACGCTGGAGGAGGCTGCGCACGGTTCTGTGCGTACGGTCAACGTTACGCACGGTGAGCGCCGGGAATCCCACCAAGTCAAGATTCCGCCAGGTATTGCCGAGGGCCAGAAGCTGCGGCTCACAGGCCGGGGCGAGAGCGGCAGCGGCGGCGGCGAAAGCGGCGACCTCTATTTGCGCGTCCGCTTCGCCAAACACCCGGATTTTGAGGTGGAGGGGCACAACCTGCTTCACGAACTCGAACTCGCGCCGTGGGAAGCCGCGCTGGGCGCGGAAATCGCCGTGCCGACGCTGGCAGGCCGCGTGAACATCAAGATCCCCGCCGGTACGGCGAGCGGGCAAAAACTGCGCGTGCGCGGTCGGGGCCTGGGTAAGGAAGGCGACTTGTTTGTGGTCACCAAAATCGTGGTCCCCAACAAAATCACCGACGCCCAAAAAAAGCTCTGGGAACAGCTTGCGCACGAATCCAAGTTCAATCCGCGCACCCAAGGGTAATCGCCAATCGCCAAATGGCGGATGGCCGAGGTGGCGTTCCCTTATTCTTTCCGCAGCGCATCGAGTAGCGGCCCGCGCAACGCTGCGCGCGTCGCCAGCCAACACCAAAAAACACCGGCGACGGGCAACGCCGCCAAAGTCAATGACATGGTGCCAGAAGGTGCTGACGCGTCGGTCAACCGCAGGGCAGGGGAGATCGCCGCTACGGCGGCCCCCAGCCCGAGGACTAAGCCCAAGACGACCAGCAACCAGTGCTCGCTGAGCACCAACCTCTGAAGTTGGGAGGTGCGAAACCCAACGGCCTGAAGCAAAGCCAGTTCCTGGCGCCGCTCCAAAACATTTCGCAGCACGACAATCCCCAAGCCCAAGCTGCCCAGTAGTAAGCCAAGCCCGCCCAAGACCTGAAAAATGCCCAGATAAGTGTTTTCCACGGCCATAAAATCCGCCAGCCGCTGCCAGGCCGGCTGCACCTCCAAACCTTTGTCTTGCAACTGACGCGTCAGTATTTCAGCAACCCTCTCCGTCTGCTCCGGCGGTGCATCCACCAGGAACGCGCGATATCCCGCCACCGATGGAAAACGCTCAATGAAATTCGGCTCCGAGATCAGCAGGCCGCCTTGCAGTATCGAATTGGCCAGGATGCCCACGATCTGAACTTGGAAGACTCGTCCCCGATCATCCGTGTAAGCAATCGTGTCGCCGAGCGACTTGCCCAGGGCCCAGCGCACCGTCTGTTCATCGCCGATCGCCGGCACCACACCGGTTGCCGGCTGCTGGTTCAACAAATCCCACGCGCTTTGTTTGGCACCCGCAGATTCCTTCCCGCCGGAGGCTGTCTGATCCAGTGCTTGCCCAAACGTAAACGCCTGTCGCCCCTTCAATTCGTCCGGCTGCACCGAAAGCAGTCGCGGCTGCAACGCGCGGTTCAGATTGAGACAACTCGCGTCGTCGCCGTCCCGCATCCGCAGCGGCACCACGGCCACCTCGCGCATCGCCGCGGCCGGCAAATGGAAGGCCTCGCGTCCGCTGGCGGTATTCAAGTCCTCGTAAATGGCCAGCGTGGATTGGCCGTACAGCGCAAAGCCGCCGGTTCCGGATTGCCGTTCCTGCGCCGTTCCTCGCGGGTCCTGCCGGAACGCAGATACCGCCACCACCATGAACACGCCCACCGCCAGCACGCTGACCGTGGTCAGGCTGCGGGTGCGCCGCCGCCCGGCGTTCCGCCAGCCCAACTGAGTCACGCTGCGGGCGGGCCTTGAGGCTCGAGTCAGGCCGGCCAAAAGTCGCTGAGTGAATCCCAAGCCCGCGCACAACACCAGCAGGCCAGAACCGAAAAATACTCCGGCCAGCTCCGGCCCTTGGCCACGCCCGGCGGTGGCCATTAACACCAGCGCGCCGAACAAGCCGGCCCCGCCGATTCCCAGGCCCAGGTGGGTTCGCCATCCGCCGGCAACTGCGCCTCCCCCTTCCACTTCCGCGCCGCTGGCCAGCAGGCCGGCGAGGGAACGCCGGGTTTGGCCGCGTTGAGCCAGCGCCATGGCACCGATGGCGGTGAGAAAACTCAGTCCGGCACCCATGAGCAAGGAAGACGTTTCCGCGTGATACCGAAAGTTCGAGGTGCCCACCGCCTCGCGCCAGACCGTTGCCAGCCCGCACAAGGTCAACTTGGTAAACCCTATCCCACCCAGCAGCCCCAGCAGCGTTCCTAGCCCAGCGACGCAGGCGCCTTCCGCGAGAAATATCCAGCACACTTTCCGGTTGGAAAATCCCAGGGCCCGCAGGAGACCGACCTCAGCATTGCGCTGTTCGAGCTGAAACACGAAGAGCAGCGCGGTTAGCAGCAGCGCGGCGAGGATCAGAAAGAAACTGAAACCGATGAAGAGTTGGCCGAAGTCCTGCGATTTTTCGCAAGCCTGCAATGCGCGCTCGCGCACCTCGGTGAACGCAAAACCCAGCGTGGAAGGGTTAATTCTGTTGAGCAGCGAGCGCTCGAGTTCACGAGTGAAGACGTTCACTGTTTGACCGCCGGTCGGAAAGCGAATCGCGGTCAGTTTGCCGAACCGGTTGGCCCACATTTTCTGGCCCGCCGCCAGCGTCACGAACGCCTTTGGTGTGCCTCGATATTGGCTCCAGTAGGCTTCATCCTTGGGTCGGATGCGATCGAGGTTGATGGGAATACCCGGCTTCCACTCGCGGCAATTCTCGGTGTCTGCCAGCCCTGGAAAATCAGGCATCCACGAAGGGTCCGACTCCAGCGGCATGATGTCGCGCACGCGAAAGGTCGTCGTCTGCTCTTGCAGCTCCCGCCGTTGGCCGAGGACAGAATACCGCAGGCTCACTTCGCTTCCGGGTTTCGCGCCCAAGTCCTCCGCCAGCCACGTGTTGATCCTAATCTCATCCTCGCGCAATGGTGCGCCAGCTTGGCCGAGCGCTACAGTAGCGCGGTCCCGATTCGGGATCGGGACTGCGGGTGCTGGCGGCGTCTCGCCGCCAGTTCCGCCGCCGAGCGAGACGCTCCGCGAACCCGCAGGTGGGGCGTCCGCGCTGCGAGAGTGCGGGGAGGTGGCCGCGATAAACGAATAAGGCGTGGCATGATCGCCCAGCCGGATTTCATTCACGAAGTAGGTCAGCACGCCCTCCGCATTGGAGGCGACCGCGAAGGCCGCCTCCGCGACCACGGGATCTATAAAGACCCTTTTGGTCCGCAGCTCAAACTCGTTCTGTTCGCGCAGTTCGCGCAGTTCCAAGTCCGCATCCGACAACCTCCATACGCTGGCCAAGGCGGCGTTCGCGGTCACCACGTCTCCCCGTGGCGTTGGTCCCTGGCCGACCAGCAGCACATTGGCGCGCCCGGCTCGCTGGATTTGGGCTTGCAGCGCGTTTAGCGGCAGAAACACCGAGAGCGCGGCCACTTGATTGCCTTGCAAACTGAAACGCCCAAATAGTTCATCGCCGACAATGTTCCGGACCCGCAAGCGCATGGCGACTGAGGCCTCTGCTTGGCCCGCGAGCGGTAGGTCGCGAGTAACCATGGAGGGTGATTCCAAGCGAACCACCACCAGCTCGCCCGGTTTGAGTTGGAGCCGGCTGGCCAGCGACTCGCTGACGGCGATTTCGTCACTCGCGTAGACGTTGGTTGGTTGCTTCCCTGATATCGCTGAGGGACTGAAATTCCAGAACCGATCATCCACCCCGAGGACTTGGATTTCATTGGCGCGACGTGTGCCTTCGGGGGTGCTAGCCGCGCCACGCAAGATCAGCAAAGGCGTAACGGGAGCCTGGAGCCGCGGCGCAAGGTCTTGGGCCAGCTCGGCGCGGAAAAAACGGTCGCCCGCGGTCAACGCCAGCGTGGTCTGGCCCAGTCGTGCCAGCGCCATTTGCTGGAGGCTGAAACGCACCGAATCGCCCACCACCAGCGCCCCGGTGAGGATGGCGCATGCCAGGAGGGTTCCCAGCAGAACCCCCAAATGGCCACGCCAGTGAAACTGCAAGCTGCGGAAGATGAGTTTGCGGATGCTCATTTCTGGATTTGCAGCACGCCGTCGCGCAGTTCCCATACCCGTTGCATCCGCCCCGCCAACTCCCGGGAGTGGGTCACGACCGCCAATGCCACGCCCTCTTCTTGGTTTAGTTCCTGCAATAATTGCGCCAGGTTTTCGGCTCCGGCCTGATCCAGCGATCCCGTCGGTTCGTCCGCCAGCAGCAGTTTGGGCTGGTTGATCAACGCGCGCACCACGGCGGTGCGCTGGCGTTCCCCGCCGGAAAGCTGGCCGGGCCGGTAATGCAGGCGCGGTTTCAGTCCCACCCGATTGAGCAAACGTTCCGCCCGCTGCACCGCGGCTTCCGTCTGTAAAGTCGAGGGATGCGTCAGGGTGGGAATCAGGACATTTTCCAGCACCGTGCATTGCGGGAGCAGATGGTGAAGCTGGAAGACAAAACCCATTTCGCGATTGCGGAGGTCCGCCAGCTCATTCGCACTCAAACCAGCCAGATCCTGATCGTTGAAACGGACACTGCCGCGCGTCGGTTGGTCCAGCGCGCCGATGAGGTTCAGCAACGTGCTCTTGCCGCTACCGGACGGGCCAACAATCGCCACGGCTTCGCCGGCCGCGAGTTGAAAATTGATGTCGCGTAACACCTCGCTGGACGGCGTGTCGTAGCTTTTTTGGACGTGGGTGAGTTCAACGAGCATGAGTAACCTTTTGCAAGATGGCGGCCACGTTCGCGGTCATGGTCGCCGTGCCGAATTTTTCGTGCACGGCCTGGCGGCCCGCCGCACCGAGTTGTCGTGCGCTGACTGGGTCTCCGAGCAGCCGATCCAGCGCGGCCGCCAGCGCCGCCGACTGGTTCGGCTCACACAACACCCCGCCGCCGGTGGCTGCGAGCACTTCCGGAAACGCCCCATGCCGGGGCTGGACGACAGGCACGCCCGCAGCTTGCGCCTCCAGGACATACATGCCGAACGCTTCGCCGTAAGTGGCGGGCACCGAGAACACCGCGAGGCTGCGCAGAAAGTCCGCCTTCGCCGCGCGGTCCAGGTTCGGCAGGAATTCCGCGCGGTCGCCCAGTTTATCGCGCAGCGACCCGACGAAACGCTTGTCCTGGCTGGTCATCGCGCCCGCCACGCGCAGCCGTGCACCAGGGGTCTTCAGTTGCAAAAATGCCTGAACGAGCGTGTCCAAGCCCTTGGTGGGATGCATTCTCGCTAGATAGCCAATGACCGGTTGCGACGCTTTCGTTGGCAAAAATTCCTCCGTCGCGATGCCGGGGTGGACTACGGAAACGCGCTCGGCGGGCAAGTTCAACCGCTTAATCATCACATCCGCGAAATAACGGCTCACGGCGATGAAGTGGTCGATTCCGGCGCAACGTTGGGTGAGCAGTTCCCACGCGCGTTGCCGGTAAGGTTCCGGGAGCGCATCGAGAAATGAGTCTTCGCCTTGCAACGTGCAGACGACCGGCACGCGGAATGCTTGCTGGAGCCGGGCCGCCAAGCCCGCGAGCAGCGAATTGGATAGGCAGATGACGTCCGGTGCAGGTTGCGTGCGTAGCCAGACCATGAGCCGCTCAAGCTCCTCGTGAGCGGCATCCGGTTGGAGCATGGCCACGGCGGATTCGCCCAATTGCCTGGGGCTGGTCATGCCCACCAACCCCGCCGCGAGGCGGAGCAGCGGCGGAGCACTCAAAGCGCGGTCGAGCCACCTGGGCACGGGAAACTTGTTGCTGAGATAAACACTGAGGCCGCTGAGAAAAATCGGGGTGCCGGCGCTGGCGGAGGGTTCGTCCACGATGAGCGGCAGGTACAGCGGCACCAGGAGGGTGTCGTGGCCGCGGTTGCACAGGCCGCGCACCAGGGCGTTGTCGCGCAGACAACTGCCGCAATAGAAGTTCCCCGTGCCGGGAGTGAGTTGAACGATGCGCATCAGGACTTTGTGGTTGTAGGCGACGAGGTGACGAATCGGGGTAGAGTGAGTTGAACAAGTCGCGTCAGGGGCTGGTTTTTGGGCCGAAGGCGTACACCACACCGTCTTCGCAGCCGATGACCACTCGACCATCCGCGACGGCGGGTGAACCGGTGAGTTCCTTGCCGATATCGTAGGACCAGAGTTTCGTCCCGGTGGCGAGGCTCAGTAGGTAGAGCCGGCCATCGCCGGAACCGCATACCACTTTATCGTCGCTGACAGCCGGGGAACTGTCCACCTCTCCTTGCGTGGCGAAGGACCAAAGTGCCTTGCCGGTCGCCCGGTCGAGACAGTGAAGTTGCTGGTCGCGTGCCCCAATAATCACGAACTTCTCCGTGACCGCCGGCGAGGAGAAGAACGCCGCATTAGGTTCCTTGAAATGCCACAGGATGTTTGTGCCGGTCAGGTCGAGGCAGAGGACTTCATTGCCGTAGTGGCCGACGTAGGCTAGGTGTCCGGCGATGGCTACAGAACCGGGAATGTAAGCTCCGGCTTCAACGGCGGCGAGTTCCCTGCCGGTCGCGGCCTCGAGAACATGGAGTTTGCCATCGCATCCGCCGAACACCACCTTGCCATCGCCCACGGCGGGTGTCCCATTGATGTAGTTGCCGGTTTCGTAACTCCATACGGCTGCGCCGGTGACGGCATCCACACAATGGAGCTTAAAATCGTAGCTGCCAACGAGAATGCGCACGGAGTCACCGACGCGGAACCAGTTCGCGGCACCGAGGATTTTGTCGCCCGTCTCGTATTTCCACTTCAAGGCGCCTGTGGCCGCATCGAGCGCATAGAGATAATGGTCCACCGATCCGACGAACACCGTGCCGTCGAGCACCAGCGGCGAAGCTTCGATGCCTTGCCCGGCTTTGAACGCCCACAGTGGCTTGCCGGTCTCGGCCGAGAGTGCGTAGAGCGTGCTGTCATCGGAGCCGATGAATACGCGGTTGGCGGCGATGGCCGCGGAGGATTTGATGGGTTGCCCGGTTTTGAAAGTCCAGCGCAGTTCCATTGCCTCCGCCAACCGTCCCGCCGCGACTCCCGTCAACCCCTGGTTGCCGTGGAACATGGGCCAGGCGGCCAGCACCACCTTCAGGGCAATCAAGGCGTTTGTCATTTCCGGCATTAAACCATCACCACGCGGCAGGCGCAACCGTTTGCCGGTTCCTTATCCACTTAATGGGCAAAAAGCACCCTTTAGTGGCAAATGTCGCATGTCGAATGTCGAATCAAGGCCGAAGCCTTAATGACCAAAGATGCGCGGTTGGCAGGTTTCGTCCTTTGGCTTGGGGAGTTCATTCCTCATTCGTCATTCGTCATTTTTCAACGGTTTCCCTTGCGCACCCAAGTCCAATCCTCATAACCTGAGCTTTACCATACACTATGAATATATTCAGCGCTTTATTTGCTCTGTGGTTAACGGCCAGTCTCGCGGCCGGCGCGGATTGGCCGCAATGGCGGGGACCCCTGCGCGACGACATTTGCACCGAAACCGGCCTGCTCCCGCAATGGCCCGCCGATGGCCCCGCCTTGGCGTGGAAGGCTGCCGGCTTGGGCGAAGGCTATTCCGGAGTATCGGTCGCCAAAGGCAGAATTTATACCATGGGCGATCGGGGCGAGGCCAGTTTCCTGTTCGCGCTGGACGCGGCGACTGGCAACGTGCTCTGGTCCACCCAGGTCGGCAAATCCGGCGGGAATTACCCCGGGCCGCGCTGTACGCCCACCGTGGACGACGATCAAGTGATCACGCTGGGCCAATTTGGGGATCTGGTGTGCGTGAGTGCCGCCGACGGCAAGGAACGCTGGCGGCATAATCTGGAAAGCGATTTTGGCGGCAAGATGATGTCGGGCTGGGGTTATGCCGAATCGCCTCTGGCGGTTGACGGCAAGGTCATTTGCACTCCCGGCGGCGCGCAAGGGACGATGATCGCCTTGGATCGGAAAACCGGCGCAGTCGCCTGGCGCTGCAAGGACTGGACGGATAATGCCGCCTATTCGTCCATCGTTCTCGCGACGATTCACGGCGTGCAGCAGTGTGTGCAATTGACGGATGCCAGCGTCGGCGGCGTGGCCGTTGGGGACGGCCGCCTGCTTTGGCGCGCGCCGCGGCCCGGCAAGACCGCCGTCATCCCGACCCCGATTGTGGCCGCGGATTCCGTTTATGTTACCTCCAGCTACAATGCCGGCTGCAGTCTTTTCCAGGTGGAAAAGGACGGCGCGGGCGCTGGCTTTGCGGCGCGGCAGGTTTACAGCAACAAGGACATGCAAAACCAGCACGGCGGCGTGGTGAAGGTCGGGGATTATCTTTACGGTTATTCCGATGGCAAAGGCTGGCTCTGCCAGAACTTTAAGACCGGCGAAACGGTTTGGCAGGAGAAAGAGAAACTGTCCAAAGGCTCGCTTTCCTGCGCCGGCGGAATGCTCTATCTCCGCGCTGAAAGCGGGCCCGGTACGGTGGTGCTGCTTGAGGCCACCCCCAAGGGCTGGACCGAAAAAGGCCGCTTCGACCAGCCCAATCGCAGCGGCAAAAATAGCTGGCCGCATCCGGTCATTTCCGGCGGTTGCCTCTATCTGCGCGACGGCGATATTCTCCTCTGTTACGACCTGAAGCAAAAGTGAAACCTATGAAACCGAGACAATCTAGCAGTGCCATACTGCTATCGCCCAAGGTTCTCGCCGCTTGCGCAAATTTTCTTCCTCATCCTCATCCTCGCTTCTATTGCTTTGGTTGCGGCGTCAGCCGCGATGGGCTCCCTTCTGCCGCTTACCGCCTGACCCGCGCGGTCGCGCTCACCGTGCTCGCCGCCGGACTGCTAACCGCGCAGGCCGATTGGCCGCAGTTCCGCGGATCTTCGGGCGATGGTCAGGTGTCGGCTCCCGGAGATACCCGGTTGCTCGGCCTCCCGCTCGAGTGGAGCGAGACCAATAATATCAGGTGGAAGACGGAAATACCCGAGCGCGGCTGGTCCACCCCGGTGGTGTTGGGCGACCAGATTTGGCTGACCACGGCCACTCCGGATGGACACGATTTCTTTGTCCTCTGCGTGGCGGCCCAGACCGGTAAAATTTTGCTGAACGAAAAGCTCTTTCATTGCGATGCGCCCGAACCGCTGGGCAACCCCGTCAATTGCTATGCCACGCCTTCGCCCGCCATTGAACCAGGCCGCGTCTATGTCCACTTCGGCAGCTACGGGACGGCTTGTCTGGACACCCGCACCCGCCAAGTGCTTTGGAGACGAGCCGACTTGCCCTGCCGTCACTATCGCGGACCCTCTTCGTCTCCGGTGTTGTATGAAAACCTGGTCATCCTGACGCTGGACGGCGTGGATTTTCAGTACGTGGTCGCGCTCGACAAACTAACGGGCAAAACCGTCTGGAAAACTGATCGTTCCTTTACCTGGGATGACCGAAACGACCCGTCCGCAATGGTCCGGGATGGGGACCGCCACAAAGCCCACAGCACCCCGCTGCTCATTGACTACAACTCCAAACCCCAACTGCTGAGCACGGCCGCAAGGTCCGCCTACGCCTACGATCCGGCCACCGGCAAAGAATTATGGCGCATCCATCATGATTCTTGGTCGGCAGCCCCCATGCCGGTGTATCGTCAGGGCCTCGCGTTCCTCATCTCCGGCGCTGGCAAAACCCGATTGCTTGCGGTTCGCGTGGATGGCCAGGGCGATGTGACCGACACCCATGTGGCTTGGTCCGTGGATTCAATGGTGCCGAATACCGCTTCGCCCGTGCTGGTGGACGACTTGCTCTATCTGGTTACCGATGATGGCATGGTCACTTGTCTGGACACGGCGGATGGCAAGGAAGTCTGGCGGCAGCGGATCAACGGCAAGTACGCGGCGTCACCCGTCCATGCGGATGGCCGGCTCTATTTCTTTAATCAGGCGGGTGAAACGACCGTGCTAAAACCCGGCCGCACATTTCAACTACTCGCCGCCAACACCCTGTCGGATGGCTTCATGGCCTCACCCGCAGTGGCTGGTAAAGCCTTCATTTTACGCACCAAAACCAGCCTCTATCGGGTTGAAACCTCCGGTGCTGGAAGCTAAAGATTGTGTCCATAAAGTATTATGGTTTGGGCCGCCCGGAGATTTGGCCTGGCCCGAACCATGCAATGAATTGAGACCGTACTGCACAGTCACTGGGATAGGCGACGGCACCCCGTGCCGCAGACTTCCAAGTCTGCTGTATCGCGGGTTTCCAAACCCGCCGGCAATCGCTAAGCCAACGCGCTTGAATTTGCCAAGCTCCGCCGATTTGGAAATCGGCGATACGGCAGGTTTGGAAACCTGCGCTCCTGGAGTGTATCCCACGCACCTGGCAGTAACCGCAGATGGACGCAGATGGACGCAGATGGGGGGACGCCTCAATGTTTGCAAAACCGCCGCACTCGCCAATGGCGGCTCCCACATCTGCTGGGATAATTTTTCCTCACGTTTTCATCTGCGTTTATCTGCGTCCATCTGTGGTTGCCCTAAATCGTTTCCGCCCAGGAAATCATGAGCGAACCTCCTCCCGGCCGGAAAACGTCATCCTCCAGCACTCGGAAGGGCCTGCTGGTCAGTGCCACTCTGGCGTTGAGTGTCCTTGCCGTTTTGTTGTTTGTCCTGGTTTTTCGCGCGAGCAATCGTCCCTTGCAACCGCTGCTGGAACGTCAGCCTGGCATGGATCAAACCGGCAGTACTCCCTCAGATCAGCCGCAATCCTCCCTTGCTCTGGGCAAACTCATCACCCCGCCTTCCTCGAATAGAATCCACTCTGAGCCGGGACCCCCGGCTGCCTTGGACAAACCCCTCCCAGCCTCCAGCAGCCCCTCCGACCATGCAGGGGACTGGCCGCAATTTCGCGGACCGAAGGGGGATGGTGTTTTTCCTGGTGCCCTCTCTATTAACCATCATTGGGGCGGCGGCCTCCCGGCTGCCTTATGGAATGTCGAGCTGGGCGAAGGTTACGCCGGTGCCGCCGTCAGGGATGGCCGCGTCTATGTCTTGGACTACGACGCCACCAACCACGCGGATGCCCTGCGTTGCCTGTCCTTGGCGGATGGACAGGAGCTCTGGCGGTTTGCCTATCCGGTCAAAATCAAGCGCAACCACGGCATGAGTCGCACCACCCCGGCCGTGACGGAGCAGTACCTTGTCTCGCTCGGGCCCAAGTGCCATGTGGTTTGCCTGGATACCGCCAGTGGCCATTTTCGGTGGGGCCTGGATTTGGTCCGGGATTTTGGCGCGGAAGTCCCCCAGTGGTATGCCGGGCAATGTCCTTTGGTTGTGGACGGCTGCGCCATCCTCGCCGTGGGCGGGAATGCCCTCCTGCTCAAAGTGGATTGCGCCACGGGAAAAACCCTCTGGTCCACCCCGAATGATCAGAGTTGGAAAATGACTCATTCTTCCGTGGTGCCGCTGGAGTTTGCCGGCCGGCGGATGTATGTCTATTGCGCCAGCGGCGGCGTAGTGGGGGTGTCGGCGGACGATGGCCGCGTGTTGTGGCAGACGGATCAATGGAAAATATCCATCGCTACCATTGCGACGCCGGTGCCCGTGGGCAATGGAAAAATCTTTTTGGCCGGCGGTTACAACTCAGGTAGCTTGATGCTCCAGCTTAAGGAAGTGGACGGACGCCTCGTGGCCGAGCCGCTGTTCCGGTTGAAGCCCACTGAGTTTGGAGCCACTCAGCAAACCCCGATTTTCTATCAGGACCACATTTATGGCGTTCGGCCGGATGGCCAATTGGCCTGCCTGGATTTGGCCGGAAAAGTGCTGTGGAGCAGTGGGGCTGGCGCAAAATTCGGCTTGGGGCCGTTCCTGATTGCCAACGGCCTGATTTTGGTGCTGAATGATGACGGCTTACTTACCCTGGCGGAAGCCGTTCCCTCGGGTTATCATGCTCTGGCTCAGGCTCAAGTGTTGGCCGGGCACGATGCTTGGGCGCCCTTGGCCCTGGCCGGCGGACGCTTGCTGGCGCGAGACCTGACGCGAATGGTTTGTTTGGACATAACCGCAGACAAAAAATGAAACCAGAACCAAAAATGAAAAAGGATCCCCAGCTCAACCGGCGACGATTTGTGGGTGGCGGCGCGATGGGGCTGGGCTTGCTTTCCGCCGGCGGGTTGGCGGGCTGGTTTTCCTCCCAGCCGAACCGCAGCCCGGTCACGTCCAAGACCAATCGTCCCGCCCTCGACCCCCGCTTTACCTATGATGTCAGCCGGTTTGCGCACACTGACCCAGCCTTGCTCCGCTATTCCGAAACCGCCTCTATTCCCACTGTTTTGGCCGATCCGAGCTGTCTCGCCGTGGGTGCAGACGACTTGATTCTCCTCGGCGGCGACCTGTCGGTGAAAGCATTCAGCCGCGAGGGCGAGCCGCGGTTCACTGTGGTGCTGCCCGAACGTCTTCAAGCCATGGTGCCCCTGCCCGAGAGCCGACTCCTGATTGCTCTGCCGGATCACCTCGAAGTTTACAACTATTCGGGCCGGCAGCTCATGAAAGGCAAACCTCTGGGGCCGCGGGTCTTCCTCACCTCCGTGGCCGCGGGTGGCGGCCACATCTTTGCGGCGGACGCCGGCAATCGCGAGGTGATTCGCTGCGATGCTAATGGCCAGGTCCTCGCGCGGTTCGGCCGGGTTGGCGCCCAAGATGGCACACCAGGCTTCGTGGTTCCCAGTCCTTACTTCGATCTCCATTATGGCGCCGACGGCTTGCTCTGGGTCGCCAACCCCGGACGCCATCGGCTGGAGGCCTATACTCCCGAAGGCCAGTTCGAACTCAGTTGGGGCAGTCCTTCCATGGCGGTGGAAGGATTCTGCGGCTGCTGCAACCCGGTTCATTTCACCCGCTTGGCGGATGGCCGTTTCGTCACCAGTGAGAAGGGGTTGAACCGCATCAAGTTGCACGACGCGAAAGGAAATTTTACCGGGGTAGTGGCCGGTCCGGAGTCGCTGGTCAAAGACCTTGAACTGGCGCGCCAGGCTTGTGCCAACTGCCATATCGGGTTTGGCTTTGATGTGGCGTGCGACTCCAAGGACCGGGTGCTCGCGCTGGATCCAGCCACCAAAACCATTCGCGTTTTTACCCCCCTTACCACTGGAGCATGAAATCCAACTCTCTGCCTTCCCCGCGAGTCACCCGCCGTGAATTTGCCCGTAACGCCATTCGCCTGGTGGCGCTGGGCGGAATGGTCACCCTGGGTGCAGTCTTGGCGCGCCGCGTCTGCCATGCCCGCGGCACTTGCCAGCATTGCGCCTTGTTAGCGGAATGCGCGCTGCCTTGGCGAAAGGCCCAATCATGAATCGGCGTCATTTTCTATCCGGCAGCCTGCGCGGTTCGCTGATGCTCGCCTTGGGTGGCGTGTTAGGCGGCGTGGCTCGCCGAGCCAAGGCGCGGACCTCGGTCTGGCAGATTGATCCCTGGCAATGCACCATGTGCGGGCGTTGCGCCACGGAGTGTGTGCTGGAACTGTCGGCCGTGAAATGCGTGCATTCCTTCGATATGTGCGGCTATTGCCAGCTCTGCACAGGCTATTTCGAACCGGACCCCAACCGGCTCAATACCGGTGCGGAAAATCAACTCTGCCCCACGGGCGCCCTCAAACGGTCCTTCATTGAGGATCCCTATTACGAGTACACGATCAACGAACCCCTCTGTGTCGGTTGCGCCAAATGTGTCAAGGGCTGCACCATGTTTGGCAACGGCTCCCTGCATCTGCAAATCCGGCATGACCGCTGCCTGCATTGCAATGAATGTTCCATCGCCCGGGCCTGCCCCGCCGATGCCATTCACCGCGTTCCCGCCGAGCATCCGTATCAGTTCAAGAGCCGCGAAAGGAAGTCTTGATGTCGCAGGCTGTCGCTCCCCGATTTCCCCCGCCGGAGTTTACGGAAACCAGCCACGTGCTGCCCGTGCCCACGGCACCCGCCGTGCGGGAACTGTGGTTCGAGTATCTCGATGTGGTGGTCCTCATCGCCGCGCTGGTGTTTGTTTCCTGGCTGCTGTTGCGGCGGCGTTCGCGGGCTGGCGTGGTGGCCACCGGGATTTTTTCGGTGCTCTACTTTGGCTTCTGGAAGAAAGGCTGTATCTGCTCAATCGGCAGCATCGGGAACATCGCCCAGGCGCTTTCCGACTCATCCTTCGGCGTTCCGCTGGCGGTGCTGTTCTTCGGTTTGACGCCCTTGATTTTCGCCTTGTTCTTTGGCCGCGTCTTTTGCGCCGCGGTGTGCCCGCATGGCGCGCTCCAAGATTTGGTGTTGCTCAAACCGGTCAAAGTGCCCCCTTGGCTGGACCATTCCCTGCGCATGCTGGCTTGGATTTATCTTGGCTTAGCCCTGGTGTTCGCTGCCACGGGCGGCGGTTTCATTATTTGTCAGTACGACCCGTTCGTCCCGATTTTTCGCCTCAGCGGCAATTTAACCATGGTTTTGGTGGGCGTCGCCTTGCTCGGCATCGGCGTCTTCGTGGGCCGTCCTTACTGTCGCTTTTTGTGTCCCTACGGCGTGTTGCTCGGCCTCGCCGCCTCCGTTTCCAAATGGCGGGTGCGCATTACCCCGGATACCTGCACCCAGTGCCGGCTCTGCGAAGAGTCCTGTCCGTTCGGCGCGATTGAGAAGTCCACCGTGGAGGCTCCAGCCCGGCCTCGCTCATCTGACAAACGGCGTTTGCTCTTTTTGCTGGTGCTGCTGCCAATTCTGATTGCCGTCGGTGCCGGGTTAGGTGGTGTGGCCGGAAGCGCACTGGCCCGTAAACATAGAGTGGTGAACTTGGCCGAGCGGCTCCAACTCGAGAATACCGGGGTGGTGTCGGACACCACCGATGCGTCCACGGCCTTTCGCGCCAGCAACCAATCACTCGAGTCCTTGAATGCCGACGCGCGCGCCTTGCGCCGCCACTATATTATGGCGGCGCGCTGGTGTGGCGCCTGGGTGGGCCTGGTCATCGGCCTCAAGCTGCTCTCCTTGGCGGTCCTCCGCAAGCGGCCGGACTACGAGGCGGATCAAAGCCGCTGTCTCGGCTGCGCGCGCTGCTATCGGGATTGTCCGCAGGAACTTCAGCGGCTCGGTCTGCCCGTGCCCGCCCCGCCCAAACCCGCTGCCGCATGAACGCCAGGAACCAGCTCCTTCTGACGCAAGGCTCGCTCGCGGTGGCGATTGCCTCGGGCGTGTTTGTGCTGCTGATGGGCGGGCTGCTGCTGTTCAGTCAGACCCAGGGCAAGGTCGCCGGGTTGACGCAATCCACTCAACTGGTGCGCCTGCAGGAGGAGTTGCGCCAGCGTCCGCGCGACGAATCGCTCAAACAGCACATTCGCCAGCTCGATCTGGAGCTCCGGCAGAAATCGTTCACGGATCTCCGCCTCTCGCATAATGGCGCCCTGGCCCTGATCTTCGCTGCGGCGCTGTTCTTGGCCAGCGCCCATTTGGCCCGTTCGCTGCGACGGAAGCTTCCCAATCCGCTGGCTTGGGGGCCGCGCCGGCCCGCCGAGGAAAAACGTACCAGCCTGCTAGCGCAATACGCGGTGGCCACGGTGTTTGGAGTTGCCGCGGCGGCCGCTGTGGGCGTTTCTTCGCACGCGGTCCAGCTCCCGCCGCCCCCGGTGCCGACCCCAGCGGTCGCGGTTCACTTTCCTGCTCCGGCCGAAGTGCGCGACAACTGGCCCGCGTTCCGGGGCTGCGACGGCAGCGCCTATCGTGAGCAGAGTGCCCTGCCGGCGACGTGGAACATAGCCAGTGGCCAAGGCGTGCGCTGGAAATCGGAGGTCCCCTTGCCGGGCATGAGTTCGCCCATCCGGTGGGGCAGCGCTTTGTTTTTGACGGGCGCCAACGCGCAGACTAATGCCGTGTTCAAGTTCGATGCCGCCACGGGCGCGCTGGTCTGGTCCGCCGCCTTGCACTCGCCGGGTGCCCGAATGCCGAACCCTTCGGTCTCCGAAGATACCAGTTTCGCCGCGCCCACTCCCGTCACCGATGGCCAGCGTGTGTACGCGATTTTTGCCAATGCCGAGGTGGCGGCCCTGGACTTCGCGGGCAAACAAATCTGGTGCCGCAACCTGGGCCCGCTGGACAATGCCTACGGTCACGCTTCTTCCTTGGCCATCTATCAGGATCGTTTGCTCGTGCAACTGGATCAAGGCGAAGCCACTTCGAAGCTGCTCGCGCTGAATACCAGCACCGGCCAGGACCTCTGGCAGACGCCGCGCCCGATTGCCTGTTCCTGGGCCTCGCCCATCGTGATCGACGTGGCCGGCCAACCGCAGTTGGTTACCTGCGGCCAACCGTGGGTCATCGGCTACAATCCGGTGGACGGCTCGGAACTCTGGCGCGTCAAAGGCTTGGACAGCAGCGAGCTGGCGCCGTCACCCCTCTACGCCGGCGGCAAAGTCATCGCCAGCAATCCCGGGACCGTCGTGCTGGCGATTCGCCCCGACGGACGGGGCGATGTGACCAGCAACAACGTGGCTTGGAAAACCGATTCCGGCGTTCCCTCCGTAGCCAGCCCGGCGAGCGATGGCAAACGCCTTTATTTATTGACCGGCGACGGACAACTCACCTGCCTCGACCCGGAAACCGGCCACGTGAAATGGTCGCATGATTTTGCGGATGAATTCTATTCCTCCCCGGTCATCGGCGGCGGCCGGGTGCTGATCGTCACTCGCAAAGGCATTGCGCACGTGGTGGAAAACGCCGACCAATTTCGCGAACTCGGTAAAAGTGATTTGGGCGAGGACTGCAACACCACGCCGGCCTTGGACCGGCAATGCCTCTACCTCCGCGGCGCCAAACATCTATTCTGCCTGGCGGACAGTGCCGGCACGGTCGCCGCCAGCCGCCCGGAGAAGTGACCCCGGATCTCGGGCGCCGCCCA
>Ga0364907_10125_pt1 | contig 30882 bp, 34 predicted proteins | sample ExccelJu500002D3_2_FD_206960 | JGI IMG/M metagenome (GOLD analysis project Ga0364907, IMG submission 206960) | Enriched cells from Trout Bog Lake Hypolimnion, Wisconsin, USA - BchlTB.July02.5000.02.D3 | ecosystem: Environmental > Aquatic > Freshwater > Lake > Hypolimnion/Profundal zone | place...
CCGCAGATGGGTCTGAGCCAAAGTACCGCAGACCTCCCAAGCTTACCAAGCTCACGCCGTTTGAACCCAAGATATTGATGGCGCTGGTTGCTGATGCACACCGCCCCAAGCGTGATCGGCGTAATGCACTCATGCTGTTTAAAGAAATCAAGCAGGATGGGTTCACCGGCAGTTATACACGCGTCACCGAGTTCATACGCCACTGGCGCAATCAATCGTCAGCTGCCAGCACCAAGTCTGCCTTTGTGCCCCTTCACTTTGCCTTAGGCGAAGCCTTTCAGTTTGACTGGAGTGAAGAATGGCTGGTTATTGGCGGCATCCACCGCAAGATTCTCGCCGCCCATACCAAACTGTGTGCCAGTCGTGCCTTCATGATTTGTGCTTACCCCACCCAAAGCCATGAGATGTTGTTTGATGCGCATACGCGCTCCTTTACCGCATTAGGCGGCATCACTAAACGCGGCATCTACGACAACATGAAGAGTGCTGTCGATAAGGTGCAAAAAGGTAAAGGCCGTATCGTCAACACACGTTTCTTCGCAATGACCGCTCATTATCTGTTTGATCCTGATTTCTGCAATGTCGCTTCAGGCTGGGAGAAAGGCGTAGTCGAGAAGAATGTGCAAGATGCACGGCGACGCGTTTGGTCTGAGGCGAGGAAACATAAGTTTAGCCACTTTGGCGAACTCAACGCCTGGTTAGAAACGCAGTGTCGCTCGTTATGGGCAACGCTGCCTCATCCTGACTACGCAAGTCTCACCATTGCCGATGTGCTGGAACAAGAACAACTGTACATGATGCCAATGCCTACGCCATTTGATGGTTATACAGAAGTATTGGCGCGCGTCTCCAGCACTTGCTTAGTGACCGTGCAGCGCAATCGTTATTCGGTGCCGTGCCATCTGGCGAATAGTAAAGTCGCTGTCCATCTATACCCAGAGTGCATGACCATTTATGCAGAGAATACCATGGTTGCTAGTCACCTACGATTGTATGAGCGCGACCAGACTCGCTATGACTGGCAGCACTATATTCCGCTGATTGACCGCAAGCCAGGAGCCTTGCGTAATGGCGCACCCTTTGCCGAAATGCCACTGCCATTACTGAAACTGCAATCCGAATTACGACGACGTGAGCGACTCATGGGCGACCGCATCATGGCCACGGTGTTGGCGAATGTGCCAGTGCATGGTTTAGAAGCAGTACTGATTGCCGTAGAACAGGTGCTGGCTTCTGGTGCGCCCAGTGCTGAGCATATCCTCAATGTATTAACCCGACTCAAACCACCCAAGATTCCGGCGCAGGTCGCCACCAGCCTGACGTTACTTGAGGAACCCTTGGCCAATACGGCGCGTTACGACAGCCTGAACACTACAAAGGAGATTAACCATGCCTGACATCATCACCCAACTTAAATCCCTTAAATTACACGGCATGGCCGATAGCTATGCTGAACTCGTCAGCCAAGGTGCGCATGGCGCCACCGCATCACTGGATTCCTCTGAATGGTTGCTGCGGCATCTGGTGGAAGCAGAATCTACCGATCGTGCTATACGCTCCATTGCTTATCAGATGCATACGGCCAGATTCCCTATCCACCGTAATCTGGAGGGCTTTGAGTTTGAGGAATCTAATGTCGATGCTGCATTGATTGATCGGCTTGCCACCATGACGTTTACTGATGCCGCTGAGAATGTAGTCTTGGTCGGTGGTTCTGGTACAGGTAAATCACATTTAGCCACGGCATTGGGCGTCGCCGGAATTCAATATCACGCCAAGCGTGTGCGTTTCTATTCTGTCGTGGAGTTAGTCAATAACCTGGAACGCGAGAAAGCCGCAGGCAAACAAGGCAAGTTAGCCTTAAGTTTGATGCAGATGGATCTGGTGATTCTGGATGAACTGGGTTACTTGCCGTTCTCTCAAGCAGGTGGTGCGTTGTTGTTTCATTTACTGTCACGTTTATATGAACGCACCAGTGTGATTATTACGACCAATTTAAGTTTCTCGGAATGGAGTAGCGTGTTTGGTGATGCCAAGCTCACTACTGCATTATTGGATCGACTCACACATCATTGCCATATTGTTGAAACAGGCAATGAGTCTTATCGTTTCAAGCACAGCAGCACACAAGCGAAAGGTCGTATCAAGGCACGGGAGATTGAGCGGAAGGAGTTTGTAATACCAGAAAACGCAGACTTCTAATCAAATATTAAAAAAAGGAGCTTAAGACCCAGTCAGTTTGGTCGACTTATCCACAGCGGTGTAGTAATCTACACCTATTAAACGCCTGGTCAAAATTCAACGCGCACGGGTGGTCATTTTTAAACGCGCGTCAACAAGTATGCGCTTTTAAAGTCTAAAAGTGGGGGCTATAACCGGTAACAATAGATACCAAAGACGTAGCTGAAGTATAACCCTTCGGAATGGAGCTGGTATTTGCACTAACCAAAGCTAAAGATGTAGAAATAAAAAAATAAAATTTTATGACTGCCTTTCTAAAACTGAGTGGGGGGGTAGTTAGATGGAGCCTGTTATAAAAATTGGGAGTCGCTCGTCTAAAACACAGTGCATACAAGGCGGATGGAACCAGATATAGAAATGGGGGTATACCGGGGTAGTGGGGTGCCGGTTCTGAGAAATATGACAAGGCTCCCATAAAGATTATCATTCCGCGTTTAGTAAACTGACGCTAGTTCTCAGGCATCCTGTATAAGTTATGCTTCGCCTTGAATTTTTGCGATAGGAACGATTAAGTTGAAGTCGTTGGGTGGTGCTCTAAATAAATCTTTTTAGGACGAGATTAGGACGCGGAGGTTGGGAATGTCTTCACCAAATAAAAAAGGGTTAAGCCGTTAAGCCTAACCCTTTGATATTACTACCGGTATTTGGTGCGCCCGGAGCGATTCGAACGCCCGACCCCTTGGTTCGTAGCAAATTAAATTACCATTTTAACAAAAACATTAAAAAACATTGCTGGACATTATAAAACTTTAATTAATTATAATATCTTTATATTTCAATAATATATATGTATAAACTATTACTATTTAGTGTCTATAGTCGTTTATTGCGTTACAATAAGAGCTGATTTACGGTGTACCCATGGGTGTACCCATAGAATGTTAACTTGTAATAAGGTGAGGTTTTTATGACTAGATACCCATCAGCGGGTAAAGGCAGTAAGTGGACTGTTAAAGAGCTAGATTCCATAGCAATCGACTTTATTGGCGATACGCTTAATGATGGCGGGGGTCTCTATGGAGAAGTTCGTTCAGGATTGTCAATTGCATTTAGGTATGGCTTCAAGCTCAATGGGAAAAAGGTTTGGCATTACTGCGGGATGTATCCTAAAGACGGTATGTCTAAAATACGTGAAGCTAGAGACGATGCTCGTAACTTGATAAAAGCAGGAGTTGACCCAAGAGTTAAAAAAGTGGCTGATAAGATAATTGAGCAAAATGTTGTTGATGCAATTATTGCCGATAATAAAAAAAGAATTGTTGATGCAGAAGTTGAGCGTGCAAAAAATCTCAGTTTTCAAGATTTATACGATTCGTGGATTAAGGATGGTGTAGCTAGGACAGATAAAAACAATTACATCATTCAGACTTTCAGTAGACACGCATTACCTTCACTTGGTCTTATTCCCCTTAAAGATTTAACAGAGCACGATTTACGTGCTTTATATCGTAAGATAATTGCTGGTGGAACTGTAGCAACAGCAGTTGAGTTGTCTAAGGACATTGGGCAGATGCTACGTTGGGCTGAAAAGCGTAAACCATGGCGTGCATTATTGGTTGATGGCAACCCATCGGAATTAGTTGAAATTAAGAAGCTAGTGCCAAAGGGTTACACAAAAGAACGTAAACGGATGTTAAGTATTGATGAACTGAAAAAATTAAAATCTATATTTGACCTTACAGCACATTTGTATGCAGAAGAGTCAAATAAACGTATTGCAGTACGCCCATTGCTTAAAGAGTCTCAGTTAGCATTATGGATAACGTTAAGTACCCTTTCTCGAATAGGTGAGCTGCTGATGACTGAATGGAAGCATGTAGATTTTGATAAACGTACATGGTTTATTCCAGCGGCTAATGTCAAAGGTGAGGATGGTGAGAAGCGTGACCAACTAGTTTATTTATCTGATTTTTCATTTGATAAGTTCAAGCAGTTGCATACATTAACCGGTGACGGTTTATGGGCATTCCCAGCATCGAATAAAAGCAAAGTAAATGTCACCCATGTATGTATTAAGTCAGTCAGCAAGCAAGTTGGTGATAGACAAATAAAATTTAAAGAACGTACTAAAGCACTCACTAATCGAGTAAACAATGACACGCTGGTTTTAGGTGATGAAGACTGGACGCCGCATGATTTACGGCGAACAGGTGCAACTATGATGCAGCAACTCAAAGTGCACAGAGATGTTGTAAACCTTTGTCAAAATCATGTCATAGGCACTAAGGTCGACCGAGTTTATTTACTTGATGATTACGCGGATGAGAAGCGTGAGGCATGGAAAAAACTAGGGGATAGATTAGAAGCAATATTAGATACCACCAATGTGGTTAGCCTTAAGCAAGCCTAGGGGGCGTTATGGATGAGCTTATATATTCTGAAGATTTAAAAGAGTTCAAATCAGTAAATAACAAAAAAGGTAAAAGTGAATTACTAAAAATACTTCACCAGTTAGAAGCAAATAGACGGTCTATGATGCAAGGGATTGAATCTTTGCAATGTGACAATATACGCCTATCTGCATTGAATGAGGCACTATTAGACAGCTTGTATAAAAATGGTATAGATACACAAAAAGAGATTCCGAATAATCTTTTAAATAACTATATTGCAGCAAGAAAAAAATTAATTGATGACACCGTCGGCACGATATCAAAAGAAGGGATGATGCTAAATGCTCAATTTGCTGGACAGGACGCAATTACTGAGCAAGCCCGTATAAGGGGAGGATTTGACAAAAAAAGAAAACCAACCAAAGCTCAATTGGATGATTACGAAATTGCTTGGTCGAAAATTCACGAGTACGAAACTGGTAGCAATTCAAAACGGGGCTGGAAAAAGGATGCCTGTGCAGAATTTAAAATCACACGAAACACTCTAGATGGCATACTTGGGCTCAGAAAAACACATTTGTAGCATGAGAAGCTAGCTGCTGACGCTTCAAAGTTTTTTACCAAGTAAACAATCCATAAAATCTCTAACAGAACAACTTAATACCACTTGGTACGAAGTTGGAAAACTGGAGGTTTTATGAATAAAGTTATCAAACGCTTAAGTGGCGTTAAAAGTATGGTCGGTTTAAGTCGTAGTTCTATTTACGCACTTATGGCGGCTGGAAAATTCCCAAAGAGTATATCCCTCGGCGAGCGTGCAGTTGGCTGGCTAGAAAGCGACATACAAGGCTGGATTGATTCCCGTATAACTGCTTCTAACGCAGTATAGGGGGCTTAATCATATGTTTAATGCGAAGCCTAAATACGCAGGCAAGTTTTCACGCAAAGACTTGCCAAGCTCAATCACATACTACGAAACACAAAACATCATACTTAAAGGCAACGGTGCTTGGCGTGATGCTGTATGCCCGTTTCACCAAGACCGCAAGCCAAGCCTAAGAATCAATGTAGAGAAAGGCGCATACCGCTGTATGGTATGTGGTGCTCGTGGGGGTGATGTACTAGCCTTTCATATGCACAAACACGGTATTAACTTTGTGGAAGCCTGCAAACAGCTTGGCGCATGGGTGAAAGCATGATGACAACTGCCGAAAAGTATATATATGTAGATACTGACAACGCTCCATTATTCACTAAAGAGCGATATGTTAAAAAAGACGGTTCTAAAGGTTATGCTTATAGCCATGTAACCAGTAACGGTGACAATGTGAAAACAATGCCCGCTTACGTTACTGGCACTAAGCTTTATAACCTCCATAGACTGGCAAAATATCCGTTAGAAAAAGTCTATTTAGTTGAGGGTGAGAAGTGTGTTGATGCCCTCACTAAGTTACGACTGCTTGCTACAACCAGCGGAGGTGCAACCAGCGCGAAAGATGCCGACTGGCAACCATTAAATAATCGAGAGGTTATTATTTGGGCTGACAATGATACGGCTGGTTTGCAATATGGGGTTGATGCACTCGCACAACTCACTAGCGTAAATGCAACGGTTACACAGATTGATATTGACCAGCTTAATCTACCCGTAAAAGGTGATTGTGTTGATTGGTTACAACAGTTTGACCAATTAAACGGACATAGCGCAACAAGTGCCGACATAAAGTCATTACAGCTAAAAACAGACGCACAGAATCAAGCCGTAAGCGATTGTTTGCAAGGAGTTGGGGCAAAGCCATTGCCTTACAATAATCACATTACTGTTAGCCTACAATGCGCGACTGATATAACCCCCGAACCAATACGTTGGTTATGGAATGGCTGGTTAGCAAAAGGCAAGTTACATATATTAGCTGGCATGGCTGGTACGGGTAAAACAACTATTGCAATAGCCTTAGCTTCAACAATCACGACTGGTGGCAGATTCCCTGACGGAAGCAAATGCCCTATTGGGAGTGTATTAATTTGGAGTGGTGAGGATAGTCCAGCAGATACGCTAGTACCTAGACTGATGGCGGCTGGTGCAGATTTAAGTAAAGTTTACTTTGTCGGTGAAACAACCGCAGATTATGAATTACGAGGTTTTGACCCAGCAACGGATATGCAACCACTTATGATTAAGGCAACATCAATACCAGACTTAGCCTTATTAATTATTGACCCTATTGTAAATGCCGTAGCTGGCGACAGTCACAAAAATGGTGAGGTTAGACGAGCATTGCAACCAGTCGTTGAATTTGGCGAAAAGTTAAATTGTGCAGTCCTTGGCATTACTCATTTTAGTAAGGGCGGGCAAGGTAAAGACCCTTTGGAGCGAGTGACTGGTAGCCTAGCTTTTGGTGCGTTGGCACGTATTGTTTTAGCAACTGCAAAGATTAATGACGGTGATAAAACCAAGCGTATTGTATGCCGAGCCAAAAGTAACATTGGAGTTGATACGGGAGGCTTTGAATATGACTTGCAAGAAAAAGAGGTTGATACGGGCATTTTCTCAAGTTATGCCCTATGGGGTGATGCTGTTGACGGTAGCGCAATGGAGTTGTTAGCCGAACCCGACAACCGCGAAACGGGCAACGACAACCAAAGTGCGCTTGACGATGCAAAGTTATTTTTACAGTTATTACTTGCCGATGGTGAGTTGTCTCAAAAGCAAATTAAAGATGATGCTAATGGGGCTAGCCATTCATGGCGAACTGTTGAACGTGCCAAAAAAGAACTAAACATTCGTTCAAGTAAAAGTCTATTAGATAAATGCTGGTATTGGAAATTAAATAGCAACTCCGCCAATAATGACCAACTCCGCCAAGAAAGCCATATAAATTATACGGCGGTGTTGGCGGACATACCTAAAATTAATCATATTTCACCTGAAAACAGCAGGACTAGCAGTAATGATTATGAAGCCATGAGATGTTAATTATGACTACAGCCCGAAAAGCAATCAAACTATTAGAAGCTAAAGCCGACACAAAGCACCCTCAAACGATTGATAACATTAGCGGTGATGTTTTACCTACCCCTACTAAAAATATTGATTTGGCGACCATTAACGATGTTCGGCTAGAGATGGCAACCGTCTATCGGTGTATGAAATCTAAAACCATAGAAACCAGCGATGGCACTAGATTGATTTACACGCTTAGTGCGATTGGAAAAATGATAGAGCTTTATGATATTGAAAATAGACTTACGCTCTTGGAGAGAGAACATGAAGCCTCTTCAAGAACGAATTAGGAAATTAGAATTAAGTCGACCTAAGGCTATAAAAGTTGATGCTAATTATGAATCTGCGATTTCTTTTATGACAAATATTAGTGAAGAGGAGATTAATGAGTTGGCAGCAAGAATAGAAGCGAGCAAAATGACGCAAGATGATATTGAGTTTATTAAATTAATACCTAAGTTTGATGGAACACCTGAGTCTTTGATAATGATGTTAAGTAATCTTTATTTAACGATTTAATATGGAGACAATATTATTGGTTGTAACTTTATTGAGGGATGCTTGAATGGTAAAAAAAATAATAATATCGCTAATATTTTTAACGTTCGTGTTGGCTATTAGCGGTTGTAAGCCTTCAGTTGAGGATACGACCAAGTCAGTACAATCATCAATGCAATCAAAGTTTGATTCTGATGATGATTTTAGTAAATATCACATGATTGTTGATAGTGTTTCATTAGTAAGAGAATCTGATAATAAATTTAATGGGGTAGCACATATAAAATATAAGGGTAAGGAGCATGAGATTCCTATAAAAGTTACGGCAGATAATAAAAATGTGCTTTGGGAAACAGAAAATTTTGCTTTTTCTTTTTTAGCATTAGATGCATTGAGTGATTTAACAAATGCTGGAACGGACGATGTTAATAATGCAACATCAGATACATCGAGCAATCCATTAACGCCAAACATAGTCAAAAATCCAGAACCAAGTAATGGGTATCCAAAATATAAATTACCTTCTCAAAATAATCAGCTTTATTTGTTTGATTTGTTTAAGTTGTTTCCAAGTTTGGAGAGTACCGTATTAAGAATTTCTGGAAATCAGAACTCTTTGGTTAATAAAAGGGTGAGTGGCGTTCAGAATCCAATTGAGATTTATGAAGATGGGGAGATTTTGGCAAATGGGTGCGTTCCGCACATGTGCCTTGATAACGAAATCAGACTATATATCAATAATAACGGAGCTATAGCGTTCTACATTATTGATGATGGTTTTAATGATTCTACTCAGCAATTTGATAAAAAATTGATGTATTTTTCAAATCTTAAAAATCCAAAAGATGTTCCAAGTAAGTTATATGAATCTATGAAGGATTATCTTAGCAATCCTGAATATCAAATGATTGAAAATCCTAATGTCGTGAATTTGAATAGTTCGAAAGATATTACGGGACGGATACAAAAATTTACTGATAGTTTAAGTAAAGCGATGACTGATGAAAATAAAAAATCTATAACAAAAGGTATTGTAATTAAACATTCTGACCTAGACCTAAATAGTATCGGAAAATGTCCGAATAATATTGATATCGGGAGTCAAAAGTACCCGCTAGGTAAAACCCTAAAAACTTTTTTTAATCAGAGTTATGCTTTCATCAATGAAAGTGGCGACTATCTTTTGAGCGAATCGTGTGAGGATGATATTCTCAAGACATGTAGTATGCGGTCTTTAGATTTTAAAAAAAATAGATTCATTCAATACAGAAGTAATTACACAAATTACAAACATACAAATTTAGAGTTTAGTGATTTCATGAAAAGGGCTCTGACCCCAGAAGACGATATGATTTGGAGTGATATTAAATCAATCTGTAAATTCAATGATTATGTTAAAACATCAAATTACTTTTGTAACTTACAAGGCGATAACATATCCTGCCAAAATCTTAGAACCAAATGAAACAAAATATTAAATTTTTCTATACTAGCTGTTTTGTAGGATTTATTTATTTTCTTGCCTATAGCATAAATGCAATTGCAGGTGAACCTATAGACAGGGGTCAAATGTGCCGTTCAAAGGCTTACGTTTATGAAATGGCAGCTACTGGGAGAGATATTGGCTATAGTCCGAAACAAGCTTTGTCTTTAGTGGTTGGGGCAAAAGATGAACAGGAATGGAAAAATAAGATTGAAGGTTTAGCGAAGGATGGCGTTTCGCTTTCTTGGATGAAAGAAGCAATAAATCAAGTTTATTTTGATTCTAATTTTGCTAACGCTAGAGGCAACAATTTTTTCATTCAGATCTGGAGTTTATGTATAAATCCAAAACAGCAATTTGAGCGACTCAAATGAAATCTGTTAAAAAAAGAATTACATTTTTAGAGAATGCTGTAATTCATAAAGTGGGCTTCAGACCTATGCCCTTAAAATATTTCTATGGAGAGTCATTACCAGCAGACTTTTATACGAATCATATATATGAAAAAAGCAAAGTGCCTAGCATTGTGGAGTTTTATCAGTAAGTTTCTTTTAAGAGCCACTAGTTCGATGAAAAGGACATGCTAATTCTATGTTCAATTTTTTCAAGAAAATATATATAGATAAGCCTTTTAACTCAAAAACTCCTGAGTTGATTAAAGATACTTTTATTATTAATCAATCTGAAATTGAGTTAGTACTTTTGAACGAGTTTATGAATCCAAAATTTGCAAATCGTGTTCTTGCCTATTGGTCACAAGATATACAACAAACTGTTTTTGAAAAACTAATCTCTACTGGAGACTTAATTAAACCACCAATTGAATCAATAATAAATGTGGCTTACAAAATAACTGATTTAAAGAAAATTTTACTAGATAACAAGTTATCCGTAACTGGCAATAAGCAAGTGTTAATTGAACGAATTATTATTAACAATATTGCTTATGGTGAAGTTCCCAATAATATTTATGAGTGTTCACATGCCGCAAAGCAACGTGTGGAAACTTGGCTAGAAGAACGGAGAATTACGGAGTTTGAAGTAGTTAATAAGGTGGTGGATTTTCTAAAGAAAAGAAATGTGGTGGATGCTTATAAGGTTAGAAATGGTTTCAAGAAGAATCATCCAGCTAGGTCTGATTTTTGTGAGGTAAATAATCCCTTAACCATAAAACTTCCATCAGAAACTTTAAACAAAGAGATTGAATTGATTCTGGGAGCAAAGCCAAAACTATTATCTTACTTGAGTCATGAAGACCTTGAGCGAATAAAATTGTCTACAGCATTGTTGGAAATGGGATTTTTTGGTTCAAGCTTAGAGATTCCAATGGTGGGTTTTATTGGCAGCCCAAGATTTCCATCTGCTAGGCTAAGGCATCTCATCCATAATCATGAGCAATATTTATTAAATCATGAAGTTCTTAAGCGTTCAGGAATAAAAGAATTTGAAGTCTTTGCGTATGACAGAACTACTTTATGTGCTAATTGTGCAAAATATATTGATAAAACACTAACTGTTGATGACCTGCCTGAAATCCCCAATCCAAATTGCCTAGAGGGGTGGGGTAAATATCATTGTGGTTTGTCATATAAACCAATTTTAAGTTTTGATGAATAATTAATTGAAAATTAATGCTGGTGTACCCATAGGTGTACCCATGAGAAGCTAGAAAGACAAAAGGCTCACAGGATTTAATCTGTAAGCCTTTGTTTTATATGGTGCGCCCGAAGAGATTCGAACTCCTGACCCCTTGGTTCGTAGCCAAGTACTCTATCCAGCTGAGCTACGGGCGCATGCGCAGTATTATACGGCATGCTGTTAGTTTATAAAAGAACTAATTCTAGAACTTTAAATTAATGCTTCTTAAAGCTAGCTTTAAGTAGCATGGTGTATTTTTTTAATTTTAACGATAACCCAATAGAAAAATAAGTTTCTCAGTGATAGGAAAAGCAGGTGGTTACTTGGTTTGAAGGGGTTGTAATAAATTTGTAGTAATAATCGTTTAAAATAGACAACATGAAATTTTCAAATAATGTTTTTAAGTTCATTTTTTTAGTGACCTGCTACTCAGTTTTCTCAAGTCAAATTGCATTTGCTGAAGATAAAGCTACAGAGCCATCAAACAAGAATTGGGATTTCATGTCGGATACGCCTACATGGTTAAGTCTGCATGGCCAATACACAAATACTACGCAGTACCATTCAAGTTTTAATGCAGCCTTTTCAGGCCCTAACAGTATGCTTTCAACAAGCTCAACAAAAAACACCAATGATCTAACTCTTTTTCTCGGGGTGTCATTATGGGAAGGCGCTGGAATATTTTATAATCCTGAAATTGATCAAGGCTATGGATTAAGCAATACATTAGGTCTGGCTGGCTTTTCAAGCGGTGAAGCTTATAAAATTGGTGCAGGTTCTCCTTATTTAAAAATACCCCGTTACTTTTTTCGTCAAACCATTAATCTTGGTGGAGAGTCTACTAAGCTTGATGAGGGTTTTAATCAGATGACTGGTACTAGAACGGCGGACAATCTGATTATCACTGCAGGTAAATTCTCAGTGGTGGATGTCTTTGATACGAATACCTATGCTCATGATCCTAGGGGCGACTTCTTGAACTGGTCTATTTTAGAATCAGGTGCTTTTGACTACGCCGCAGATGCTTGGGGGTATACCTATGGAGGTGCATTGGAGTTAACAAAAGATTGGTGGACGGCAAGAGCGGGTATTTTTGCTTTGTCTGTGATCCCTAATCAGCCATTAATCGATAGCTCGTTTCACGACTATGAAACTGTTGTTGAATTGGAAGAGCGCCATCAACTTTGGAGTCAGCCAGGTAAATTTAAAATCTTAATGTTTACTAATCATGCCAATATGGGGTCTTACAGCACGGCCGTTGCAGAGATAGGAGCAGGTCCAAATGCAGTGCCTAACACGGCATTAGTCAGAAGTTATGCTACTAAAATGGGTGTGGCATTAAATACTGAGCAGGCCATTACTGATCACATTGGATGGTTTGGTCGACTTAGTCTAAATGATGGGTCAAAAGAAGCGTATGACTTTACTGATATTAATCGTTCAGTGGCCACTGGGTTATTAGTAGATGGTAATTTATGGGGCAGACCGAAGGATAAAATTGGGATTGCTTTTGTAGAGAATCAGCTCGGTTCATCTTCTGCTAAAAGTTATTTTGAGTTAGGTGGATTGGGTACATTGATAGGAGACGGCAAGCATTCAGGCTACGCACCAGAGCAAATAATTGAGACCTTCTATTCAATGCAAGTAGAAAAACATATTACAGTCAGTTTAGATTATCAATGGGCAAATAACCCAGCTTACAATCCAGCGAGAGGACCGATTAACATTCTTGGCTTGAGAATGCACGCGGAGTTTTGAAGTTAAGCATACAGTTCTGATCCCCATAAATTAAGGGGGCATTAGACTTGGATTAAACGAAAATAGGACTGTTATTTTCTAAACAATCTTGCATGGAATTAATGCATCTTCATCAAAGCGATAAACCGCGCATAGGCGATGATAGCCGTCAGCAATAATCACATTACCATTCGCTTTATCCCTTACCAGAAGTAAAGGGGAAACACTTATGCCTGTTTTGATTTTCCTGGTATCTTTGCGTACATGATAATTACTGATACCAAGAAGTGATAAATTAGAAGCTCTGAATAAATCTTTGGCTTTATAGTTTGTTATGCCAATAGATCTTAATTGATCAGCAAAAGTTTCAGCTACCTTGTTTTCATAGATTAAGCTTAAGTAGGACACTGCTGCAGGATAGTCATGGTCTTCGGGAACGTCTAACCACTTAATCTCTTGCTTTATTTGTTTGGCCATGAACAACGCTCCTTATGAAAGTGTTCTTTACTAATCCGCGAGTGACCAGATCTTATCAGAGTTATTTCTTTGCTGACTCAATTCTAATTTTAGCCATTTTCTCACGCCACTCGTTGAGGTGCTCTTCCTCGAGCTCTAATTGAAGTGCTAACGCGTCTTCACGGCTCAGCTTATCATTGTGTAAACGCTTTGGCAATTTGCCGCTCATCCTTGATAGCAGGCGCTCTGCTTCCTCTGTATTTAATAACTTTGCTTTATCAATAAACTCTTCGCTCGCTGTTTTTTTTGCCATGGTTATTGTTGTTCAATCTATATTTATGAGTAAAAGCCATTCTAAGAAGTAGTACGTTCAGCAGGTGTGAATTTTTTGTGACATTTTGGACTTTCAAAGGCGTACTTAAAAAATAGGTGACAAAAAAAGCCCTTTATATAAAAGGGCTTAGGCTGCCTTAGATTTTAATCGTGCGCGACAATGAACCCTTCAATAATTTCTGGTTTCTGGTAGATGACGCCTTTGTTATCAATCTTGCGAATACGTAACCAATCGGCAAACTGCCTGTCAGTGAGAGTCCCCGCAGCAACATCTAACATGACTTGAATTGCATCTTCTATAGTGTATTTGATGCTCGCTCCATTATCAGCTAAAAATAAACGTGTAACAATCCAGCCTGTACGCTTATTACCATCATTAAAACCATGGTTTCTCGTGAGCCCATAACCATAGATAGCGGCCAAATCAAATATATCGGGTTTGGGGTCACCATAAGATTCTAATTGTTGAGGTCTGGCAATTGCTGAATCAATCAAATTATCATCTTTAACGCCATCTAAGCCCCCATGTTGTGACAACTGCACGTCATGAATAGCCAAAACAGTATCGCGACGAACCCAGCGCCAAGCTGTCATTTAGCAAGCTCACGTAAAATTTCGCGATCTTCACGCATAATTTTTTCGGCTAAAGTCATTTGACGCCCAAAATCAGGGTTATATGGTGTAATTCGCAATCCACCGCCTGGGGCATCTGTAAGATACAGAGTGTCACCTTTTTGTATATTCAATTTGACTTTGGCTTCCTTGGGAACAATAAAGCCTTCGGATGCTCCGACGGTCGTTAATTTAAAAGTAAGCATATTAGTCTCCTATATAATTATTATTATATATATATACCTATAATTTTACAAACCAAATATGGTTGATTAATTAAGCCTAAAAGAGACGGGTACCAATACACTTAAGTCGTGCTCACGTAAATCGATGGGTGGTTGACTAAATGGGGTTGCCTTTTTCACCATTTCTAGCGCTTGATTATCGAGTAACTCGTAGGTGCTCGATTGATAAACATTTGCTGCGATAAGCTTACCGAGGCTATTTATTTGCAGTTGTAGTACCACTATCCCCTGTTGTGTTGAATTGCATTAATAATTGACCCACCAATTGCATTTAAAACTGACCCACCCTTTGTTGTTAATTTAGCACAATTTATAGGATTGGTATGTTGGTTTATTTCTCCTTTCTATTGTTCGCCGTGCTGTGTTTAAAGCGGAAACTTTCATTGCCTGATTCAACGATATGGCAACGATGCGTCAAGCGGTCTAATAAAGCCGTTGTCATCTTCTGATCTCCAAAGACATTACCCCATTCAGCAAAGCCTAGATTAGTCGTGATGATGACGCTGGTATGCTCATAGAGCTTTGAGAGTAAATGGAACAGTAAGGCACCGCCTGCTTGGCTAAACGGCAAATACCCCAGCTCATCTAAAACGACCAGATCAACATACATTAACCGAAATGCCAGTTGGCCTTGTTTGCCTGCGGCTTTCTCTAGTTCTAATGTATTGACCAACTCAATGGTCGAGAAGAAACGTACCCGCTTGAGATGATGCTCAATCGCCTGTATACCGATGGCTGTGGCCAAGTGCGTTTTACCTGTACCAGGCCCACCAATCAAGACTACATTCTGCGCATCTTCAATAAAGTCGCATCGATGTAACTGCCGAACCAATGGTTCGTTAACGGTGCTCTGACTAAAGTCAAAGCCAGTCAGGTCTCGATACACTGGAAACTTTGCGGTCTTCACTTGGTAATTGATTGAACGGATTTCACGTTCTGCCATTTCGGCTTTTAATAAGCTGCCAAGGATCGGCTGTGCGGCTTCATAACTGGGCACACCTTGCTGATGAAGCTCATCTGCCGCTTGCGCCATGCCATACAACTTTAGCCCCTTTAAGGTGGTCATCATCGTGTCATGCTGCATGACGCACCTCTCTTAGCCCATCATAACGCTCAGCGTTCGCTATGGGCTCTTCAATCAACGCCAAGCGATGCGGCGTATCTGCGAGCGGTGGTAGTGCCGGACTAATCATCCGCCTTAATATATTGAGGATGTTGAGCTTAGAGGCTGCCCCTGCTGCCAAAGACTCCTCAATGGCAGCCAGTACCAGAGACTCATCGTAATGTAATACTAGCGAGAGCACTTCGACCACTTCTCTGTCACCGCCAACTCTTGTTAAGAGCTTAGTTTGCAGATGCTTAAATGCTTCAGGCAGGGTGGTAAAAGGTGCGCCATTACGTAGTGCACCTGGTTTACGCTGTAACACACTTAAGTAATGCTGCCATTGGTAACAGGTCACGCCACTACGATGATGACGATTGATGATGCGTTTATGCTCAGCAATCACCGCCATTTCTGCGACCATGACTAAGTGATCTGCATAAACACGCAAGCTGACATGTCGATTAGCAAAAGAGGCTGGCACACTGTAGCGGTTGCGCTCAAAGTGAACTAAGCAGGTCGGGGTGACGCGCTTGATGCATTCCACAAAGCCATCAAATGGTCGCGGGACAGACATTAAGGTTGGCAACTCAGATTGCCAAACAGTTGCGATGGTTTGATGGCGAAACTCTGGATGTTGTATTTGTTGCCATAAAGCGGTACAGCGTACGGTCAGCCAATCATTGAGAGCGTCCAAGCTCGCAAATGGTGGTGCTTGATGCCACAACCGATGACGCGCATCTTGTACATTCTTCTCAATTTGGCCTTTCTCCCAACCAGATGCTGGATTACAGAACTCGGCTTCAAAGAGATAGTGACTGACCATGGCTGCGAATCTTGCATTGACTGTACGCTGCTTGCCGCGCCCGACTTTGTCAACCGCGGTCCTCATGTTGTCGTAGATGCCGCGTTTGGGAATACCACCTAAACATTGGAAGGCGTGGTGATGCGCATCAAACAACATCTCATGGGTTTGTAGTGGATAAGCACGCAAGTAAAAGGCACGGCTGTGAGCCAGTTTGAAATGTGCAATTTGTAGTTTCACCCGCTCATGGCCAATGACTGCCCAGTCTTCACTCCAGTCAAATTGGAAGGCTTCACCAGAGGCAAAGGTCAGTGGAATAAAAGCGCCTCGCCCAACGGTACCAGCAAGTTGCTGTTGATGCAGTCGCCATCGCCTAGCATAAGCCACAACACGATCATAAGAACCGAGATAGCCCAGTTGCACTAAGTCATGGTAGAGCTGCTTAACGCTGCGACGTTCTTTACGTCCTCGGTTAGACTCAGTTTTAAGCCACTGCTGTAGCTTATCAACATACGCAGTGAGTTTACTGGTGCGTCCTTGCCCAACATATTGAGGAATAACGATGTCATTGCGCAGGTATTTCTTGATGGTGTTGCGAGATAAGCCAGTTCTTTTAGCAATCTCACGAATCGACATTTGATCACGCAAATGCCAGCGTCTAATTACACTTAATAGTTCCACGGTGATCACTCCCATTCTCCTGCTCATAGGTTGAGCAGAGTAGTATCGGTACGTGGGTCAATTTCTAGTGCAATTTATACCCCTAGGTGGGTCAATTCTGAGTGCAATTCAACAAGTATTTATTAAACGCCCCGCAAGCTGAAACAAATCGGCATCAGTTAATATTAGGCTTATGGGGGGGAGGAAGTCAATACCGTCCTAATTTGGCTGGGTTTAATTTGTCTTTATTGGCCGAATTTGATATCATAACTACATGATAATTAAAGAAAAAATGTTGATTACCGGGGGCGGAAAAATTACTTGCCATAGGTGTCAGGCCATGTCTCGTCAATCTAAGAACCAGTGTTTAAAGCCCGCACTTCGAGGGAAAAATGTATGTGGTCACCACGGGGGTAAATCGACGGGTCCTAGAACAGAAAATGGTAAAAAGCGTTCACGCGAAGCGCACATTAAATCTGGCTTATACACCAAAGAATCCAGGCTGAAACAGTCCAGCACGTCCTTAAGCCTTGCGCAATACGAGTCTATTGGATTTGCACTTGGTCTAATGAAGGGCACTCGTACAAGAGGCCGAAAACCATACGGCTTCAAAAATATAACCTCGATAGAAGATTTAAAAAAAGCGATTGCGTCCAGAGAAGCTTTTAATGCAATGCCAGCACAAGCAGATTGAAAATATACTAATCGTTTGTCTAAGACAGAGTGCATGTATAGCCAGATGGGACCCAAATGAAAAAGTGGGGGTGGGGGGTGTAGTAGGGTACTGGTTCTGAAAACGCGAAAGGTTGGAGGGATACTGGTTCTGAAGTTAATAATCCACTCAAACTCATACCCTGTAGTTTTTGAAGCTTATTTTTATTGGTATGCAGGAAGGTAAGTATATTTTTAAATTCAACTTAACTCATTGAATTTAAATGCTTATTGGCGGAGAGCGAGGGATTCGAACCCTCGATACAGGGTTAAGCCCGTATGCTTCCTTAGCAGGGAAGTGCCTTCGACCACTCGGCCAGCTCTCCGTTTATTCCAATTTCGCTTACATAGGCTTTCGCTTATGAGGGCGCGATATTACTTGAATTACAGACAAAAATCAACGACATCCTCAATCAATATTGACTGAAAAGGCTGGATTTTGTTTTATGCCGCTTCTAACTCAAATGCTTTGTGCAATACGCGCACAGCTAACTCTAAGTATTTCTCATCAATGACCACGGCAATTTTGATTTCAGACGTTGAAATCATTTGAATGTTGATGCCTTCTTCTGCCAATGTGCGGAACATTTGACTGGCAATGCCCACATGTGAACGCATGCCAACGCCTACGATAGAAACTTTAGCAATTTTATCGTCACCACGAATTTCGCGTGCGCCGATATGGCCTTGTACCTTATCATTCAAGATGGCCAAGGCTTTGTTCAAGTCGTTTTTATGCACAGTGAACGTGAAGTCGGTCGTGCCGTCCGCGCCTACATTTTGAATAATCATATCAACGTCGATATTCGCATCGGCGACTGGACCTAAAATTTGATAAGCAATGCCTGGTTTGTCAGGGGCGCCTAATACAGTAATTTTCGCTTCATCGCGGTTAAAGGCTATGCCTGAGATAATTGGTTCTTCCATATCGTTTTCCTTACCATCTTCTTCAAATGTAATCAGTGTGCCTTCGCCTTCTTCTTCAAAGCTTGAGAGCACGCGTAATTTAACTTTATATTTGCCGGCAAATTCAACCGAACGTATTTGCAATACTTTTGAACCTTGAGAGGCAAGCTCTAACATCTCTTCAAAAGTGATTGATTTTAGGCGGCGCGCTTCTGGCACCATGCGTGGGTCGGTGGTGTAAACCCCATCCACATCAGTATAGATTTGGCATTCATCAGCACCTAGTGCAGCGGCTAATGCTACTCCAGTGGTATCTGAACCGCCACGACCTAGCGTCGTAATGTTGCCATGTTCGTCCACCCCTTGAAAGCCAGCGACGACACATACATAGCCTGCATCTAAATCCGCTTTTAGATTGTGTTGATCAATATTCAAAATGCGGGCTTTGGTGTGTGCGTTGTCAGTGAGGATTTTCACTTGCGTGCCAGTGTAGCTTTTGGCTTTGATGCCAAGCTCAATTAAAGCCAGTGCAGTTAAACCGATGGTGACTTGCTCGCCAGTAGAAATAATGGTGTCAAGTTCACGTGGATCTGGTTCTGCCATTAACTCTTTAGCAAGGGTAATCAGTCGATTGGTTTCTCCGGATATTGCTGAAACTACCACCACAATCTGATGCCCCATTGCTTTATAGCGTGCTACGCGACGTGCTAATTCACGAATTCGCTCTGGATTCGCGACTGAAGTGCCGCCATATTTTTGTACGATTAGTGCCATGGTTAACTCTTTTTATTGACCTTAATTAAATTTGATACGCTATGCAATCTTGCTAGCGACCCACTCTTTTACACTTGCTAATGCTTTTGGTAATTGGCTAGCATCCGTGCCGCCCGCCATCGCCATATCTGGTTTGCCGCCACCTTTGCCGCCTACTTGGCTTGCCACATGATTGACTAAATCACCTGCTTTGATTCGATTGATTAAATCTGCAGTGACGCCAGCAGCTAAGCTTACCTTGCCATCACTACTTGAGGCTAAGACAATGACGGCAGATTTAAGTTTGTCTTTCAGCTTGTCCATGGTTTCGCGTAGTGTGTTTGCGTCTGCACCATCCAAGTTCGCTGCCAGTAATTTAAAACCGCCAATATCAATCGCCTGATCCGCTAAGTCATCCCCTTGGGCTGAGGCCAGTTTTGACTTTAAACGCGCTAATTCTTTTTCTAACGATTTCACGTGATCTAGAATTTGGACAATTTTGCCTGGCAATTCATGGACGGGTGATTTTAATTCATCTGCTGCAAGGTTGAGCAATGAGCGTTGTGTCTGCATTAATTTCAACGCGCCGTTTCCAGTAGTGGCTTCGATACGGCGAATACCCGAGGCTACCCCAGATTCACCGATGATTTTAAATAGGCCAATATCCCCTGTACGCGTCACATGCGTGCCGCCACATAGTTCGCGCGAACTACCGATATCTAGCACACGCACTTCGTCACCGTATTTCTCGCCAAATAGCATCATAGCGCCAGTTTTCTGCGCAGACTCTATATTCATCACACGCGCTTGCGTGGCTTGGTTGGTAATAATTTCTGCATTCACGATTTGCTCTACTTTAGCAATTTCTGCATCCGTCACTGGCACATTATGCACAAAGTCAAAACGAGTTTTCTCGGTATCTACCAGTGAGCCTTTTTGCTGTACATGCTCTCCCAATACTTCACGCAAAGCCTTATGCATGAGATGGGTGGCAGAGTGGTTGCGAATCGTGTTGGCACGGGCTTGTGTATCCACTTTAGCTACAATTTGATCGCCCACTTTTAAAGTGCCGGTACTTAGCACACCGTGATGGCCAAATACATGCGCTTGGATCTTTTGTGTGTCTTCCACTGCAAAAATGCCATCACTACTGCGTAAGATTCCACTGTCGCCAATTTGACCGCCAGATTCTGCATAGAATGGTGTGGTGTCTAGCACCACTACACCAAGATCACCTTCAGTTAACTGCGTGACAGCGATGCCGTCTTTATATAGCGCCAATACTTGTGCTGTGGTTTCTAAGGTTTCATAACCTTTAAAATCGGTTCCGGCACCACTGTATTCTAAGTTGGTGGCCATTTTAAATTTGCCCGCTGAGCGTGCTTGATCTTTCTGACGGCTCATTGCGGCATTAAAAGCGTCGCTATCAACAGTAACATTGCGCTCACGGCAGATGTCGGCAGTCAGGTCTAGCGGAAAGCCATACGTATCATGCAATTTAAAGGCGGTTTCACCGTTAAATATTTCTTGGGTATGACTGAGCTCAGCTTCTAATATGGCCATGCCATTATCAATGGTTTCAAAGAAGCGGTCTTCTTCTAGCTTTAACATCTCCATAATGCGCGTTTGATTCGCGACCAATTCAGGGTAAGCACTTCCCATGGAGGCTACTAAGTCAGGTACGATTTTATAGAAGAATGCCGCGCGTGCATTAAGTTTATAACCATGACGAATGGCGCGGCGAATAATCCGGCGGAGCACATAGCCGCGACCTTCGCTACTAGGAATGACGCCGTCTGCGATTAAGAAACTACACGCACGGATATGGTCGGCTAATACTTTGAGTGATGGGCTATTTAAATCGCTACTACGCGTTTCGCGTGCGGCGGCTTTAATGAGATCTTGAAATAGGTCAATTTCGTAGTTAGCGTGGACATGCTGCAATACCGCAGTGACACGCTCTAAACCCATACCCGTATCAACACTCGGTTTTGGGAGCTTGTGCATCACACCCGCTTCATCGCGGTTGAACTGCATAAACACATTGTTCCAAATTTCAATAAAGCGATCACCGTCTTCATCTGGACTACCTGGAGGGCCGCCGAAATGTTGTGGTCCATGATCGTAAAATATTTCGGTACAAGGTCCACAAGGCCCAGTGTCACCCATCATCCAGAAGTTATCTGAAGCGTAGCGTGCGCCTTTATTATCGCCGATGCGAATAACGCGCTCAGCAGGGACGCCCATGACTTTAGTCCAGATATCGTAGGCTTCGTCATCATCAGCATAGACGGTGACGGTCAATTTATCTTTAGGTAATTTAAATACTTCGGTCAGCAACTCCCAAGCGTAAGCAATTGCTTCTTCTTTGAAATAATCGCCAAAACTGAAGTTACCCAACATTTCAAAGAAAGTATGGTGGCGAGCGGTGTAGCCTACATTTTCTAAGTCATTATGTTTGCCACCTGCGCGTACACATTTTTGACTAGAGCTGGCGCGGGTATAAGGGCGTTTATCAAAACCTAGAAATACGTCTTTAAACTGGTTCATGCCAGCATTGGTAAATAACAGGGTAGGGTCACCTGCTGGGACTAGCGAGCTGGACGGCACAATTTGATGGCCTTTGGAGGCGAAAAAATCGAGAAATGCTTGGCGAATTTCGTTGGTGCTAGGGTTGCTACTCAGTTTAATCGTCATTTTTTATAGTTTTAGCGAATACAGCTTTAGCTTACTCGCCCTTAGTTTGGCTTAAAACCTGTTTAATAATATCAAAACCAAAACCGCGGCTTTGTAAAAATCTAGCGTGTTTGGCCCACTCTTCCCGAGTGGCCGGACTGTCTTTAAATTTCTTGCGCCACACCTCGCGCGCATTATCAAGTTCATTTACTTTAATTTGGCTTACCGCAGCTGCAATCAGATCATCGGCAATGCCTTTTTCACGGAGTTCGTTGGCGACACGCGCACTGCCAAATTTTGCTTTGCGCGCATGCACCAACTGCTCTGTAAACCGCGCATCGGATAACCAACCACGCGTTCTAAAATCATCCAACAATGCGCCGATGTCGTCATCCTCTTCGGCAAAGCTTTTAAGTTTTTTACCTAGCTCAGCGTAAGAATACTCACGCTTAGCTAAATAATCGAGCGCACGCTGGCGCAAACTTTTGGCTGGGCTGTAAATGAGATTGCCTTGCGTTTAAATGCTTGCTGACTAATCTTCCTCAGGACGTGCAGTTGGCATGGCTTCACTCACTGCTTTCAAATTGGCGCGAATTTTTGCGTCAATTTCATCAGCGACTTCAGGATGCGCTTTTAGGTATTCACGTGCATTGTCTTTACCTTGGCCAATTTTTTCGCCATTGTAGCTATACCAAGAACCCGCTTTTTCAACGAGCTTTAAATTAGAACCTAGCTCAATAATTTCGCCTTCGCGTGAAATGCCTTCGCCATACAAGATATCAAACTCTGCTTGTTTGAATGGAGGCGCTACTTTGTTTTTAATGACTTTAACGCGTGTCTCACTGCCAACGACTTCGTCACCTTTTTTGATGGCGCCAGTACGACGAATGTCTAAACGCACTGAAGCGTAGAATTTAAGTGCATTACCACCGGTAGTCGTTTCTGGGTTACCGAACATGACGCCGATTTTCATACGAATTTGGTTAATAAAGATCACCAATGTATTCGTGCGTTTGATATTACCAGTTAGCTTACGTAAAGCTTGGCTCATCAAGCGTGCTTGCAAGCCCATATGGCTGTCGCCCATTTCGCCTTCAATTTCAGCGCGGGGGGTTAATGCTGCTACCGAGTCAATAACTACGATATCTACTGAGCCTGAGCGCACCAACATATCGACAATTTCAAGCGCTTGCTCACCAGTGTCTGGCTGTGAAATTAAAAGATCAGGGACATTGACACCAAGCTTTGCTGCATATTGCGGGTCTAACGCATGCTCAGCATCGATAAATGCGGCTACACCGCCGGCTTTTTGCATTTGTGCAATCACTGAAAGTGTTAGCGTAGTTTTACCTGATGATTCTGGACCGTAGATTTCGACCACACGTCCGCGTGGTAAGCCGCCTATGCCAAGGGCAATATCAAGGCCTAAAGAACCTGTCGAAACGGACTGTATATCTTCGCCTATGTTGCTGTCGCCCATACGCATAATAGAGCCCTTGCCAAATTGCTTTTCGATCTGCGCTAATGCTGCGGCAAGTGCCTTGCTTTTGTTATCATCCATATGGTTTTGCCTTTGAGTTTTCTGATTAATTTCTGACTGCAATTATTTCATAAATCTAGGCTTAAAGTAAGCGTAATTAATGTTTCTAAGGCATGAATAACCGACTGTTGACGAATGGTTTCTCGATTTCCAGAAAAGTGCTGAGTCTGCGTCATTATTTGTTGCCCATCCCCTCGATTAAAGCCTTTTGGGGTACTAAAGCCAAAACACACGGTGCCGACAGGCTTAATTACTGTACCGCCATTGGGACCCGCAATACCAGTGATGGCAATGGCCACTTGCGCATGACTATGTTGGTAGGCGCCTAACGCCATTTCTGCCGCGACTTCCTCGCTGACCGCGCCATGTTCGCTTAATGTTTGTGCGCTTACCCCTAACATTTCTTGTTTAGCGACATTGCTGTAGGTCACATAACTGCGCTCAAACCAAGAGGAACTTCCGGGGATCGCAGTGATATATTGTGCCAGCATACCGCCGGTGCAAGACTCTGCCAAAGTTAGCATGAGGTTGTGTGATTTTAGGCACTGACCTAAGTTGGAGGACAGGGTTAATATTGTGTCGTTATCCACACCAAGGCCTCTAGACAAATGATGGCATAAATTGCAGCCAATAAATCATCAAACATCACACCAAAACCATTTTTGAGTTTGGCATCACATTGCCGAATCGGGTAGGGTTTCCAAATATCAAATAGGCGAAATAACAGAAAAGCCGCAAGCCACCACTCCCACTCTACTGGGCAAAAGGTGAGAACTAAAAGCATGGCAACAATCTCATCCCAAACAATACCGCCGTGATCAACCACCCCTAAGGCTTTACCGGTGATGCTACAAATAGGAATGCCAATGAGAAATAAGACGGCGATCAACGTCCATTGCATAGATAGCGGCAATGCTTCAGTCATCCATGCCAACGGAAGCGCCATTAAGGTGCCAAAGGTGCCTGGTGCTTTTGTGGCTAAGCCGCTACCAAACCCCAATCCTACGAAATGGGCAGGGTGTTGCAATAGAAACTGTAGATTGGGAGTTTTAGCTAAAGTGGTCAAAACCGGTTTCCTTTAATTCTAGAACTTCGCCATCTAGGCCAAGTAAACGGACACCAGTACCGGAGATCATCTGGCCAATCATGGTTAAAGGCAAATTAAGATGTGTACTTAATTTGAGAATTTCAGCCCGTTTAGTTGGCGCGGCGCTAAAACAAAGTTCGTAATCATCACCACCTGCCAATATCATTTTTAATAGCTGTGGGTCGCGTAACCCTCTGTCGAAAATAACGTTCTTCGAATACGGAATCTCAGTGAGCTTAAGGCAGGCGCCGAGCTTGGATGCCTCTAGGATATGTCCTAAGTCACCCAGTAGGCCATCAGAAATATCAATAGCACTATGCGCAATGCTACGTAAAGCTAAACCTAATGCTACTCTGGGTTCGGGTGTATCAAGCGCCTGCTTACAGACTGCCAATAGTGCCTCTGGTAATGTACATTTCCCTTGCAGGTGCGCTAAAGCCAGTGCCGCGTCACCGAGTCGTCCGGAAACCCAAATATCATCATCCAACTGCGCGCCATTACGTTTTAATGCTTTGCCATTAGGGACTTCCCCTATGATTTGCACGCTGATGGTTAAGGGTCCTCGTGTAGTGTCGCCCCCAATTAAATCCACATCAAAGGCTTGGGCACAGGCAAAGAATCCTGCGGAAAACTGTTGCAACCATACTGGGTCATTATTAGGTAAGGCGATTGCTAGCGTTGCCCACTTAGGGTCAGCGCCCATCGCGGCCATGTCGGAGACATTGACTGCTAGGGATTTCCAGCCAATAGAGTAGGGGTTGGCATCTTCAAAAAAATGGGTGCCAGCAACCAGCATGTCACTGGAAATGGCAAGTTGCATGGAGGTATGACAGGAAATTAAGGCTGCGTCATCCCCTATACCAAGATCGGTATGCTTGGTAGTGCGGGTAAAATGCTGCCGTATTAAATCAAATTCTGACATGGGAAGTTACGCCGATTTTGGTGTAGCAGATTTAGGTCGGAATGCTTTCACTATCGGCTCATGCGTTTCTATAAATGGTGCGCCAATTAAATCTAAACAATAAGGCACGGCAGCAAATATGCCATGCACTGTCGTTAGGCCAGATTCGTCTTTTAGCCCTTCTAATGTTTGTGCAATTGCTTTGGGTTGGCCCGGCAAGTTGATGATTAAACACTGCTTACGAATCACCGCTACTTGTCTCGATAGAATGGCAGTGGGTACAAAATTTAAACTAATCTGGCGCATCTGCTCACCGAAGCCCGGCATCACTCTGTCGGCTACCGCTAAAGTGGCTTCAGGAGTGACGTCACGCAAAGCGGGGCCCGTACCGCCGGTTGTTAATATCAAGTGACAATCTTCATGATCAACGAGATCGCGCAAGGTCAATTCAATGTCAGCTTGCTCATCTGCAATCAAGCGCGTCAAAATTTGTTTAGGTGTTATAACGGCTTTGTCCAGCCAATACTCAAGTGCTGGAATGCCTTGGTCGGCATAGATGCCGCGACTCGCTCGGTCGCTAATCGAGACTAAGCCAATTTTAATGAATTGTTTTGTCATTCATGTGTCGTATAGTTTAAATTAATGTTTAATCATACCATCACCAATCAAAAAGGACTTTTTCATGGCATTTATTCCTCGTGATAACCACCGTCAACAATCAGAAGTGATCGTCAAAGTGAGTAAGACTAAGTTAATGATTTGCAGTTTATTGTTACTCAGTCTAGGGGCAATATTATTCACATCACAGTCACATGCGACTGAACCCAACTTGTATGAGAAAAACTATAAAGAACAAAATAGTGGTCAATTAAAGTCACTGGAAGCGAATCCAGACACGAAAATGTATGTTAGTAACCATAAGGAAGATGACAACATTAGTATGCTGGAAAATGGTTATGACATGATTGGCTCTTCAGGTTTTGATGGTGTGGCAGTGCCTGTTGAAGGCGCACTGGAACTTGGCCGAGCGATTAAAGCGGATACGGTTTTAGTTTACAGTAAATATGCACCGACAAAAACCTCCGCCTCTAAAATCCAACTGGTGAGAGAAGCCGCCAAACATGGTGGTGAAATTGATGCCAAAGATTTTGTAGAAGAACCTACGCAACACAAGTATTACGCCAGCTACTGGGCTAAATTGCCTATGCCGATATTGGGTGTGCATATTATCAAGCTAACAAAAAAAACAAGTGATGGTGAAGTTGCCGTGAGTAAAGTGGAGCCTGGCCTGAAAGTTATTGCGGTCATTAAGTCTTCTCCAGCGGCCATTGCGAAGATTGTGAAAGATGATGTTCTTCTCTCAATAGGGGATGTGGCATTGGAGAAACCAGATGATTTGTTTGGAGCAGTGCGGCGGTATGCAGGTCAAACGGTCATGTTGAAGGTAGGGCGTGATGGCGCAATTATGAATATTGATGTGGCTTTAAATTCAAGCAAAAAATAGCTAACAGTTACGCTTGGTAGCGCCTGCCGATTAAAGCAGGCGCCAAGTGTTACATATCCTCGTCAGCGATGCTTTCGTCGTCAGTTTGCACTGTGCTTTGCGTGACTTCGCGCAATATTTTGAATATTTCACGGCTGCTTTTAGGTGGCTTACCAGCGGCGAGCTCTTTTTGAGCATTGCGTACCAAGGTGCGTAACTGTTGAATGTCAGTGTGAGGGTATTTTGCAATAAATTCTGAAAGGACATTGGCGTCAGCAATCATGCGATCACGCCAGTTTTCTAGTCCATGAAAATAAGCATTTTCAGCAGTATGTTTGCCATCCCATCTGGCAAGCTGTTCTAAGATGGGCGCGTTATCAATTTCGCGCATTAATCTGCCTAAATATTGCTTATGTCGCCTAGTGGCACCATTAGCAGTAATTTTCTTGGTATCTAAAATAGCCGTTAGTACCGTATCTGGTAAGTCTAATTTAAGTAGTTTATCTTTAGGTAATGCAGATAGACGTACGCCCAAGTCTTGTTGTGCGTCTGCCTCAGCTTTCAATTGGGTTTTGCTGATAGGGGTATCCGCTTCCAAAGTGGCCGCTAAATTGGCATCCTGATTGAAATCAATGCCTGTGTTTGTCTTTTTAGGTTTCATGGTGGGGTATGATAGCATTTTTGCGCACTGGTTTAGCGTGCGCTGGGCTTATTTGGCAAGAGTACTTATTAATATGACGGGGCAATATGGCAGATTCTGGTTTTAGTTATAGTTTAGATGAAATTAAGCAGATGTCTGCGGATGTGCTTAAAGTAGCCAAAGGGTATGGTGCCAGTTCCGCAGAAGCCGAGCTGAGCTTAAGTATAGGACAGAACGTTTCTGTGCGCTTAGGGCAAACCGAAACCATCGAATATAACCGTGATAAAGGAATGTCGGTTACAGTGTATTTTGGCCAACAAAAGGGACATGCCAGCACCTCTGATTTAAGTGCACAAGCATTAAAAGATACCGTGTTAGCCGCTTGCAATATTGCTAAATATACCGCTAAAGATGAGTTCTGTGGCCTGGCCGATGCCAACTTAATGGCTAAAGATATTGAGGATTTAGATCTTAATCATCCGTGGCAGATTTCAGTAGAAGAAGCGGTGGCTATTGCTCAAACCTGTGAGTCCTCGGCAATGGATGTTGATCCGCGCATTAATAACTCTGAAGGTGCCAGCGTTTCAACTGGAAGTGGTTACTTTGCCTACAGTAACAGCCATGGTTTTACTGGCGGATATGCTAGCTCACGCCACGGTATTAGTTGTTCAGTGATTGCCGAAGATGACGATAATATGCAGCGTGATTACTGGTATAGCACTGCACGAGCATCATCAGATCTAGATACACCATTACATATTGGAAAAATAGCAGGTGAGCGGACGGTGCGGCGCCTAAATTCTAAAAAGATTAAAACTTGTCAGGTGCCAGTGTTATTTGAGGCGCCCTTAGCTAGTGGCTTGATTTCATCATTGGTTAGTGCTATTTCAGGGGGGAATTTGTATCGTAAGTCCTCATTTTTACTTGATAGCTTAGGTAAGCAGGTCGCGAGTTCATTGCTAAATATCTATGAAGACCCCCATTTACTTCGTGGTTTAGCTAGCAGTCCGTTTGATAATGAAGGTGTGGCAACTTATTCCCGCCAACTGGTCAAAGATGGCATATTGCAGGGCTATGTATTGGGCAGTTATTCAGCGCGTAAGTTGGGAATGAAAACTACAGGCAATGCGGGTGGCAATCACAATTTAATTGTGCAATCTGGACCTACTGATTTTGCTGGATTACTAACACAAATGGGCACTGGTGTATTAGTGACTGAGTTGCTGGGTAGTGGTATGAATATGGTGACTGGTGATTACTCTAGAGGTGCTGCTGGTTTTTGGGTGGAAAATGGTGTGATTGTACATGCGGTCGAAGAAATTACCATTGCAGGCAATATGGCCGATATGTTGAAGTCGATTATCGCCATCGGTAATGATGTGCTAGTGCAGGGATCTAAACAGGTAGGCTCTATATTGATTGAGCGTATGACCATCGCTTCAGATTAAGTTTATTAAAGAGCAACGCCTTGACTATCAAACAGCCCCTCAAATAAGATTGAGCTTAAGTAGCGCTCTCCAGAATCAGGTAATACCACCACTATGATTTTACCTGCATGCTCAGTGCGCTGAGCATAACGTATGGCCACAGCGACAGCTGCGCCGCATGAAATGCCAGCAAGTATTCCCTCTTCCTTAGCCAATCGTTGCGCGTAAAGAACTGCCTCTTCATTACTCACTTGCTCAATTTCATCCACCACAGATAGGTCAAGTACACTAGGCACAAAACCTGCTCCTATCCCCTGAATCTTATGCGGACCTGGCTTGATATCCAAACCGGCTCGATGCTGAGTAAGCACTGGACTAGCTGCAGGCTCAACAGCGACAGTCAGAATAGATTTGCCCTGAGTTCTTTTAATGTAACGTGATACACCGGTAATCGTGCCACCGGTGCCTACGCCCGATACGAAAATATCAATCTTGCCCTCGGTATCTTCCCAAATCTCTGGCCCAGTAGTCGTTTCATGAATATCTGGGTTAGCCTGATTTTTAAATTGCTGCAGCAGTACATAACGATTAGGGTCAGAAACGGCAACCTCTTCAGCTTTCGCAATCGCACCGCTCATCCCTTTGGCACCTTCAGTCAGAATCAGCTTTGCACCATAGGCAACCAGTAATTTACGTCGCTCTATACTCATGGTTTCTGGCATAGTTAATGTTAACGGAATACCCTTTGCTGCAGCTACAAAAGCTAGCGCAATCCCCGTATTGCCGCTGGTTGGCTCAATCAACTCTTTGCCTGGCCCTAGCAATCCACGCTGTTCCGCGTCCCACACCATCGCAGCCCCAATACGGCATTTCACAGAATAGGCTGGATTACGTCCTTCAATTTTCACCAGTACTGTGGCATTTGCCCCATCAGTAATATGATTTAACCTAACGAGCGGCGTATGCCCTATAGACTTTGCATTATCCTCAAACCATTTAGTCATTTTATGCCCCTTCAATATTTCATTACGTAAGCAGTAATATCCACTTGATGTTATTAGATTACTTTAGCAAAACTGTTGCATCATATTTAATAATAATTTCTTATTTGTATATATTTTTTTCGTATATTTTGTAGATAAAAGGATAAGTGAATTGAATCTGCCTTATACAGGCGTTGGATTAAGGTGCTTCAGACCCAAGCGGACTGTTATTTCTAAAAAGAAGGCTAGAATTTTTGACCGCTACTTTTTAATTAATTTAAATAAGTAAATGCCGGCAGTCATTGAGCCTACAAATAAGAATGTTTGTATATTACCAAAAAATAAAGATGTAACCGCAGGGGCTGGGCAATAACCTACCATCCCCCAACCAATTCCAAATAAAGCAGAACCAATGATTAATGACTGATCAATATCTGTTCTTTTGGATATTTCCAGATCTAAATCAAGAAATGATGCTTTCATTATTTTGGCATAGTTAAAAGCAAAGTAACTGACTGCTATTGCTGAAATCATGACAAGCACTAATGATGGATCCCAATGTTCACCCACTGTTAAGAAACGATGAGACCAAGTCCAAATAAAATGCCGGCTAATAAGGAAATGAAAC
>Ga0364907_10134_pt1 | contig 29738 bp, 20 predicted proteins | sample ExccelJu500002D3_2_FD_206960 | JGI IMG/M metagenome (GOLD analysis project Ga0364907, IMG submission 206960) | Enriched cells from Trout Bog Lake Hypolimnion, Wisconsin, USA - BchlTB.July02.5000.02.D3 | ecosystem: Environmental > Aquatic > Freshwater > Lake > Hypolimnion/Profundal zone | place...
ATTAATGAAACAGGGGGATTTTTTGTCGTTAATACCATAGGAGCACTGATGATCTCAGGCGATTTGAAATAATAACTTCCGACAACCAGAATTGCAAATACAATAAAAATAATAGTCAACCCCCACCGGATGACATGATTTGGAATAGATGACATAATATCCTGGACCTCTTCACTATGAGTTTCCAAATAAGTCTCTAAATTTGATTTCTCTGTCATGATGATACTTATTGATTCAATAAAGTATTTTATCGAACTGGAATTAATTGCCTAGTTCAAGCTGGTCTTTAATAAGTTTAAAATAGACTCCCTTTTCTTCAACCAGCTCTGTATGTGTTCCTTTCTCAACAATCACACCTTCCTCCAAAACAATGATTTGGTCTGCATTTTTAACGGTACTTAATCGATGTGCCACAACTATTACAGTTCGGTTTTTAAAAAACTGAATCAGGTTCTGCATTATTATCAACTCATTTTTAGCATCCAGCGCATTGGTTGCCTCATCGAAAAAGAGATAATCAGGATTCTTGTATATCGATCTGGCAATCAGAATCCGTTGCTTTTGACCTGTACTTAATCCATGTCCATCACTGCCAATTCTGGTGGCATAACCCAATGGAAGTGATTCAATAAAAGATCCGATATTAGAAGAATTAACCGCGCTTTCAATCTTACCAGAATCGGGAATTTCATCTCCAATACCAATGTTACCGGCAATAGAATCGGAAAAAATAAAGCCCTCCTGCAATACTACTCCACAACTTTTGCGCCATTGCTGCTGACTGTAGCGATCCAGATTAACTCCACCCAACGATATATCTCCTTCAACAGGTTTATAGAAGCCAAGAATCAGTTTTACAAGTGTACTTTTTCCACTTCCGCTGGATCCCACTATGGCAGTAATCTTATTCGCGGGGACCACAAGATTAATATCCTTCAAAACCTTTGGAGATCCAGGGCCTTCATATTGAAAAGTAACGTTTTTCAAGACAATATCTTTCCCCTGCGGTATCTGGTTTATTTGCATTTTACCGGGATCTTCCTCATCTTCTTTATTGTTAATTTCGCCTAATCTTTCCAAAGATATTTTAGCATCCTGCGCTGACTGTACAAAACCAATAAACAATTGAATAGGTGCATTTAACTGACCGATAATGTACTGTACAGCCATCATCATCCCAAGAGTCATATCTCCGGAAACAACAGCCCTGGCAGTCATGAAAGAGATAATAATGTCCTTGGTCTGATTTATAAAAGTTCCTCCGACCATCTGGTTCTGATTAAGAAGAAGCCCTTTAATATTTACTTTATATAATTTAGCCTGTATCCGCTCCCATTCCCAGCGTTTTTGTTTTTCACAATTATTAAGTTTTATATCAGCCATTCCTGTGATCAATTGAACAATATTACTTTGATTTGCAGATGCTTGCTGAAAGCGCTTGTAGTCAAGTGTTCTGCGCTTTTTAAGGAATAGCAAAACCCATCCGATATAAAGGATACTTCCAATAAAAAATACCAGCAGGATACCCGGATGATAGGTGGCCATTATAACAGTATAAATCACCAAAGTAATGGTAGCAAACAAGATATTGACAAGTGAATTGGTAAGAAAAGTCTGAATTCTACTGTGATCACCCATTCGTTGCATGATATCTCCTATCATCCTGGAATCAAAGAATGAAATTGGTAATCGCATCAGTTTGATCAGAAAATCGGAGATCAGGGAAATACTAACTCTGGTAGTGACATGCAGCATAATCCAGTTTCGGATCATCTCATTGGCTGTCTGGCCGAAAGTCAGCACTAGTTGAGCAATTAATACCAATCCAATAAAACTCAAGTCACTGTTGCCTATGCCGTAATCAACAATCGATTGGGTCAGGAATGGGAAAATCATGCTCACAAAACTTCCTGTTAACATCCCAAGAAGCAGTTGAATAATGAATTTACGATATGGCCGTAAATAGCTAAATAAGTAACTATATCGTTTTACATTCTCGTTTTCAGGCTCTTCATTATAAAACCCGGGAGACGGCTCTATCAGCAACGCCACACCTTCCTTGCTGTGCTCGGACCAACAATTTAAAAACTCAGACTTACTATATTTTAACAGGCCTTGCGCCGGATCTGCTATATGAACAACATCGCCTTTACCCTTTTTCCCTGGGAAAAGTGTGAACTTTCCTTTTCGGGTAATTGAAGTAACGACTACAAAATGATTTTGTTTCCAATGGACAATACATGGGAGCGACACTTCATCTCTAAGCTGTTCCCATGTTATGCGCACACCTCTGGTTCTAAACCCTAAATTCTCGGCAGCGTCGCTAAGACTCAGCATTGATATGCCTTCACGGGTCGTGTGCGAAAGGTTTCGCACCTGCTGCAGTGAATAACTCCGACCAAAGTACTTTGCAATCATGCGCAAGCAGGAAGGCCCGCAGTCCATAGCGTCAAGTTGCCTGAAAAAAGGAAATTGCATGGTTAATCCAATAATAGATGTTCAGGTAAATTTCAGCAATAAAACCTACCAAGATCCTTTAATTCATAATGGTTAGGTCTTAATTCCTGAATTGTAAAAGTACGTTAAAAATAGTCTTAGACACTGACCTAAACCACAAGTAATTAAATATTCAAATAGTTTTAAAAATTATTTAAAGAAAAAGAAAATTATAAAAATAAATAAGTAATTCGAAATCAGCACTATATATTTTGTACTTTTGTTTTTTACTAATTATCAATAATTTCATTGATTTATTTCTCTTTCCCAGGTAACAACTTTGAAGTAATACCTATTAATAGACAATTTAATCTAAAGATTAACTGCGATGAAAAATAAAAATTCCTTATCCTCAAAAAAAACAGGCTTAGAAGGTCAGTTTAAAAGTTTGGACAATATCGAAATGAATAATCTAAGAGGTGGTGGTAGCCCCAAAGGTATTCCTCCAATTCCTCCTTCAGGTGGTGAAGATTTTCCGATTCCAATGAGTGCTTCAAGTATAACATTAGTAACGGTAAGTTATCAGCAATCAATTCCGGTTGTAACAACAGCTTCTTAATTTAGTCTATCTTTCTGGAATTTAGTTGCTTGTAAATATTTTTTAATATACAGGTTGTATTTCTTATAGAGGTACAGCCTTTTTTCCGTCCATACGATTTTTTCAAAAAGTGTAAGTCCTCAATTATAGTATTTTACTCTGTTTAATTTTTTGTATCCGTGAATTGCCCAGTAAAACCAGGGATTAAATCTCAAATAATCAGAAATCAGAAAATTTCTATCTCTATCGATCTTATAATCGATCAACAAATTCTTATCTTGCCGGAGAATAATTGGGGTAAATTTATCTCCGGACATGAAGTATTTAAAACAATTTTTTTTAATATTTTTCTGTTTTCTGAGTCTCATTTTGGCTGCACAACGCTCGGAAAAGGATAGTGTCAAGGCTGTTTTTACAGCATACGATACTTTTATAAAAGGAGGACGTCTTAAAGAAGCTGTAAAATGTTTGTCTGGCCTCTTAAGTTCTAACACCCAATTATCCCTAACAACAAAACTCGCAATAAATAATAACCTGGGTATACAATACAAAAACCTAGGTCAGTATGAGATGGCACTAAGATATTATGACAAAGCCGAATCAATATACCTGAATAACAATTTCCCTGAGAATTCATTTTTAATCAGAATTTATGGCAATAAAGTGAATATCTACCTCATGCAGGGAGATTTTAACAAAGCGCTGGATTACGGTGAGAAAGCAATACGAATTGTTACCGAAAGCAGTCAGGAAGAGGTATCCAAGCAACAGTCTATTTCATCTTTATATCTAAATACGGGAATTGCAAATTATCATTTAAACAATTTCAAAGAAGCTTTATGGGCATTTCAAAAAAGTACTTATTTAAAAAACAAATATAACTTACCCGGGAAGGATATTTTATATAAGCAACTGGCTATAACTTACGCAAAGATAGGGAACAAACTTCTGGCGGATAAATATTTTAATCTCAGCATAAGGCATTCAGAATCCGGTGATAGAAGTTCCTCAATCAGTCTGGCAAATGTTTATCTTGATTATGGCATCTTTCTGATGTCCATTAAGGAAAATGACAGAGCAATATCTGCCCTTCAAAAAGCGTTAAATATCAACCTGAACAGTATGGGGGAAAAGAATTACCTCACCTCAAATTGTTACCAAATAATTGGCGACTACTTTTACTGGGTTATCAAGGATTATTCAAAAGCGCTAATCTATTATCAGAAAACCCTGGTATCAGGTTCAAAAGATTTTAATAATTTTGACATTAACGCTAATCCATCACTGAAGGAAATTACGGTCAATCTTTGGCAGTTGAGGGTATTGCAGGCGAAGGCTGATGCCTTAGCACTGCTTGCGGATAAAGAACAGGATAAGGAAAAAAAAATCAACTTTCTGATCTTAAGTGTGAATACCAACAGCCTTGCCATAGAGATGACGAATCAAATCAGGGTGGATTATCAGGATGAAGAAACCAGATTGACATTTAATGAAAAACAAAAAAATGTTTTTACAGAGTCAATAGAAACAGCTTTAAAGCTCTATAATCTCACCAGCGAAAAGAAGTTTTTGCAACTTGCCTATCAAACTGTCCAACAATCGAAGGCTAATGAACTCAGGTACGAAATTTCCAGGAACGAATCGTTTTCGAATAAGGAAATATCCGACTCTCTACGGTATAAAGAAAAAGAAATTCAGAGTAATATATCAGCATACAATGCACTAATCCGGAATGAATCTTCTATTTTAAAACCAGATACGGTCAAGCTTGCTTACTGGAAAGATCAGCTTTTCATTTTAAACAGGGCCCTGGAGAAGAGCTTAGAGACTATTGATCGGGACTATCCAAGGTTTACAGATCTATTAAAGAGAGGGAAAATTGTTGAATTAAAAACGATACAGTCAAATTTGAAACCAGATGAAAGTTTAATTGAGTACCTCTACTCTGATGCGGAAGGACTTGGGGAAAGGAAGTTATATGAGTTTGTAGTTACACCAAAAGATCTATTTTGCCATACAGAATTAGTTGACAGCACTTTGTCTGCGAATTTGACCGGATTAAGAGCCCAATTAACCAATCAATTAACTGAAGAAAAGGGCATTACTAATTATAACAAAATGAATAAGCGGCTTTTTAGAGCCTATTCTGTATTAATTCAACCTCTGGAAAAATATATTCAAGGAAAACAACTGGTTATTATTCCGGATGAAGGTCTTTCTTATTTGCCTTTTGATGCATTTTTAACATCATGGATGCCGAAAACTAAGATTAATTATGCCGAATTGGATTATTTAATTAAGAAGTATTCAATTTCATATGGATACTCAACCAATACTCTTTGGAAGAACAGTTCAATACCTGAATTGTGGTCTAAAGTTATCGGATTTGCTCCAGATTATTCAGACAATACATCTGAGGATCGAAGATCGTTTAAATCATTAAAAAATAATAACCGGGAAATTGAAAGTATTCTAAATAATTTCAACGGAATTAGCTTTAGTGATGGCCAGGCTACTCTTGCCAACTTTACATCAAAGATGAGCAGCGGCGCCATACTTCATCTTGCGATGCATTCGGATCTGGACACTGTCTATGCAGGTACCTCCAGTTTAATATTCAATACGGACAATAGCCAACAAAAGAATTATCGTTTATATAATTATGAAATTGGACAAATGAATATTAAATCGCCCATGGTAGTATTAAGTGCATGTAATACAGGAAACGGAAAGCTTTATAGCGGAGAAGGCTTGATGAGTCTTGCGCGAAGTTTCATTCTGGCAGGCGTTCCATCTGTGGTAGAAACGCTTTGGCCTGTTGAGGACATTGCCGGATCAAAAATTATGGGTGATTTTTACAAATATCTTTCAGATGGGAAGCCTAAAAATACGGCATTAAGATTGGCTAAGCTTGACTATATAAATAATACTTCACCGTCATTTGTAAATCCAAGATATTGGGCAGCCTATACCCTTGTAGGAGATGTTACACCCATAAAAAAGAAATTGTGGAAAGAGCCGTGGATTATTCTTTCCACGGCTCTTTTAAGTTTAATTCTTATTGCTTTCTTTGCTTATCGTTTAAGGTTCTTAAGGATTAACTGAGCTTTCCCTTTATAAAAACCTTCGGTCTCAGATAGGGTCGCCAATAATGTACGGGCTTTAACCAGATCACCGGTTTTTATATAACACAATCCCAAATACCATTGAGCCTCCGGAACAAACTGATCTTCATGAGAAATCAGATCATTAAATGTTTTGATTGCTGCAGAGAAATTATTTTGTCCCATCTGGTTAAGACCAGAAAACAGAAGTAATTCAGGCATATTTTTATTCATCTTTCGCAAATTATCAAAAGCAAGTTCGGCCTTATCATATTCCTTAGATAAATAATAACTAACTCCCTCTTGTAATTTACTTGTCACAACATCCTGAGTACTTCCTCTCAACTGATAGGAGTTTGCTTCGAGAGGCTGGTAATTATTTTTATAAACAGAATCTCCGGAATAGGTTGGAATAAGCGCTTTAAAAAGCAATAACGAAAGGATAAATACTGCTGCAACAGCCTGGAATACAACTTTCCTGGTGATACTGTGGCTATTATTAGGCATTTGAATGACTTTTTGGTTGAAAATTTCAGACTTTCCGATATAATCAACAATTTGCCGGGCGGCTATATCACGGTGCAGAAGTGGTTTGCGTTTTTCAAAATCGATAACCCATTCCTCTGATATATCATCAATTCCTGACAAAACCATTTCGACTTCAGCTTTTGCAATTATTTTCCGGATTTCAACTTCGGTTTCAACCTGGAAGGTTTCACTAACCTTTTTACTATTCAGAATGCCTCCCTTTCTTAAATAATTATCAATATCCTTCTGGGCTAGAATTTCAGCTTTGATCAGATCAGAATCACTTTCAATACTTTCCAGAAATAGGTTCTTTTTCATGACTTTATCAAGTTTCTCCTGAAACGAAAATTCCTTTCTCAAATCTATATTGAAAAGAAAATCACGATTAAACTTCTCTCGCTCACTTATAGTCATTTCACCTGATTGGTACTGGAGTATCAAATCATTATAATTATTCATAATATCTATTAATTGGTTGTTTAATATTTAGGTTTCTTTCCAATTCTTTATAATCTGTATGACTAATAATTCGATTTTTTAATTCTTTCATACTTTCACTTTTCTTTTTACGGACATACCCATATGTGTATCCTAATTTCCTGGCAATTTCAGCAGGCGAGATCTCCATCCAATACATTTTAAGGATTTTCTGCGAGACTTCGTCCATTGAATCAAAACACTGCTTAAAAATATTCTCATAAAAGCCGGTATCAACAGATTCAGTAAAATCATTTTCATTGTGACCAGTTGAACGACGTAGTTCATAATTTTTAGCAGCTTTTTGTTTGTCAAGCGCAATTAGCCATAAATTCTTGCATATGGCAAACAAATAGGTAGATAATGTTCCTTGAAGAACTAAATCATTATTGTAAATTTTTTCAATAATAATAAATAAAGCATCCTGAAAAATATCTTTCGCATCTTCCTCGTTACCATTATTTTTAGATATAAAATACCTAATCACGGGGAGAAAATCCCTGACCAGAAATTTTACCGCAAATGATTCACCGGATTTTATACCTTGAATAATTTCCTGATCGGTATACTTTTTCATTTTCAACAAAATATTCAGAGTTTTTGCTATATTGTAATTCGTGCTTAAAAGATATTCTGTATTAATTTTGCTGTAAATATATGCAAAACTTTAAAATCTGTCTACAAATTTACTACAAGATAATCCTATATTAGGATTATTCCTGGCAAAATTGATATTAAAATAAGGCGATCAGGCAGAATTAAAAATTCAATCCATTAATCAAAGAACGAAAATAAAAAAAAAAACAGACATGGCATTGTTATAATCATGGTACTAATTATTACCGGATTATAATTCCTTATCGATTAGTTTTCATCTTTATGCATCTTAGTTAATTTTGCTTCAAAATTGTTACCTGTTTTCAGCACTTATTTTTCATAAAAATAGGTTCCAATAAAATTTGGTAAATTTTTGCATGAATGAATTTTTTTGTTTTTCTTTGTGCAAGAAATTTTTTATAGATGCGTACATTTAAATCAATATGGCTTTGGTGGGGCAACACATTCCTCTGTTAGAGGTGGAGCCATATTGTATTTTTTAAAATATATCCGGCTTACCTTGTACAGGTGAGCCGGATTTCTTATTTTTAAGCGGTTCTTCTTGAAATAACTCAATTAACAATAAAAAGATGAAGCAAAATTCTCAAAATATTCTGTTCTGGCGTTGGCAGGAATACTATTTACATAGGTGAATGGATAACCTGGATAATGCCTTGTGCAAGAAAAACGGTTTATCGGATCACGATAAACCGTTTTTCTATTTTCAAAATTTTAATTAATAAAGAACTATGAAAACATACAAATTTAAAACCAGTGTCAGAGAGATCCTGGCCGATACCGTAACCCCAGTAAGTGTTTATCTCAAAATGCGCGATATTTTTCCAAATGCGTTGTTGCTTGAGAGTTCCGATCATCACAGCCTTGAAAACAGTTATTCATTTATCTGTCTTAAACCAGAGGCATCTATTGAAGTTGCACAATTCAACACAACCCGGAAATATCCTGATGGGATAACAGAAAATGGAAGAATTACCCGGTCAGGGCAGTTAGCCGACGAAATGGAAGTATTTTTTAATTGTTTCAAGTCAGAGCATAATTTGTCCGGACTCCCGGCAAACGGTTTTTTTGGATATGTTAGCTATGATGGTGTTCAATATTTTGAAACGATCAAATTTAATCATCCAGTGAAGTCTGCATACGAAATTCCGGAAGTTCACTACTCTTTTTACCATTATATCATCGCAATAAATCACTATCAGAATCGTATTCAATTGATTGAAAATCTTTTCGACGGAGAGACCTCTTCTTTGAATATCATTGAAGATTTGCTGACCAGTCGCAACTTCGCAACATTCTCTTTTGAAACCGTTAATAGCGAAAGCTCAAATATAACTGATGAGGATTATAAAGCGATGGTTACTAAAGGTAAGGAGCACTGTTTCAGGGGTGACGTCTTTCAGATAGTTTTATCAAGACAATTTTCGCAACAATTTCTTGGCGACGATTTTAATGTTTACCGTGCCCTTCGCTCCATTAACCCTTCGCCATACCTATTTTATTTCGATTATGGGAATTACAAAATATTTGGTTCCTCCCCGGAAGCCCAACTACAGATCAATCATCGAAAAGTCTCCATCAATCCTATTGCCGGGACATTTCGAAGAACCGGGAATGACGAACAGGATCGCCTTCTCGCTGAAAAGCTTTCAAAAGACCCCAAAGAGAATGCTGAACATGTAATGTTGGTCGATCTAGCCCGTAATGATCTGAGTCGTAATGCAACAGATGTTAAGGTGGAACTTTTCCGTGAAGTTCAGTTTTATTCGCACGTTATCCATTTGGTTTCAAAAGTTACCGGTAAACTTCCTGAAGGATCTAATCCAGTGCGCGTGATGGGTGACTCATTTCCGGCAGGGACACTTTCGGGAGCACCAAAGTTTAAGGCGATGGAACTTATTGATAAATATGAAAATCAGAACAGAGGATTCTATGGCGGATGTATCGGCTTTATAGGGTTCGACAATGGGTTCAACCATGCGATCATGATTCGTTCGTTCCTGTCTAAAAACAATATCCTTTTTTATCAGGCAGGGGCTGGAATAGTTGCTGCATCAGACGAAGAGAGCGAATTGCAGGAAGTTGTCAATAAACTCGCAGCTCTCAAGCAGGCGATAGTAATGGCAAAGGAAATTAAGTAATGGACTAGTCCGATTAAAATTAAACAAATTAAAATCACTGGAAATGAAAATATTAGTTATAGATAATTACGATTCATTCACCTACAACCTTGTTCACGCTTTAAGAAAATTTGGTGGGGTAACAGTAGAAGTCCGACGGAATGATGAATTAGCTAAAGATGAGCCGGAACTTTATGATAAAATTGTCTTTTCTCCCGGACCTGGTTTACCCGAAGAGGCCGGTTCAATGCTAGCTGTAATTCGTGAATATGCCGGGAAAAAACCAATGCTAGGCGTTTGCTTAGGACATCAGGCAATTGGAGAAACTTTTGGTGGAACTTTGCAAAACATGAATGATGTCCTTCATGGCATAGCTACCCCCATAACCGTTGTTGCCAATTCCTACCTTTTTGATCATATTCCTGAAACCTTTGATGCCGGAAGATACCATTCCTGGATCGTTGAAAAAGAATCGCTTCCTGAAGTCCTAGAGGTCACCAGTATAGATCAGGAAGGTAGAATCATGTCACTTCAACACAAAATATTCGATATACAGGGTGTTCAATTTCATCCTGAATCAATTTTGACACCGATTGGAGAAAAGATCCTTGAAAACTGGGTAAGGCATAAGATTAATGAAGAAATGAAAGAATGAAGAATTAATGATTAGTTTAATAATAGATTGCATCAACCTTCAATTTTATAAATATGAGAGAGATTCTGAATTACCTTTTTGAATACAAAAGGTTAACCAAACAGGAAGCTGAAGATATCCTAACTGAAATTACCGGTGGTAAACTTACCGATGCCGAGATTGCAGCCTTTATCACGGTATTCAATATGCGTACAATCAGCATTGACGAGTTGGAAGGATTTCGGAACGCATTGCTAAAAACGGCTATTCCAGTTGATTTCTCGGGTTTTGATACTATCGATTTATGCGGTACCGGCGGTGATGGAAAAGATACTTTCAATATTTCTACTTTGGCTGCCTTCGTAGTCGCCGGAGCAGGCGCAACAGTAGCCAAACATGGTAATTATGCGGCTTCATCCGGTTGTGGATCATCCAATGTTATGGAGTATCTGGGTTATAAATTCTCGAATAATCATGATCGATTAAGAACCGAACTGGATCAATGTGGAATTACGTTTCTGCATGCTCCACTATTTAATCCTGCGATGAAAAATGTAGCGTCGGTTCGCCGGGCTTTAAGACTCAAGACTTTTTTTAATATGCTTGGTCCAATGGTTAATCCCAGCAGACCTCAAAATCAGGTGGTCGGTGTTTTCAGCCTGGAGTTGGCCAGAATGTATAATTATCTTTACCAGAAGAGCACCGTTAATTACGCGATAATTCATAGTTTAGATGGCTATGATGAGATCTCCCTTACCGGCGATTTTAAGGTCCTTACAAATAAATCGGACAGGATTCATTCACCTGACTATTTGGGAATGAAAGCTGTTAAGGTGGAGGAATTGGCAGGCTCGGGAGATGTTCCCGGAACTGCAGCTATTTTTAAGAATATTCTGGAAGGAAGAGGAACCATTCCTCAAAATTCTGTAGTTATTTCAAATGCAGCTATGGCTCTTTCGACCTATTTCCCTGCAAAAGGGATGGAACAGTGCCTGGAAGAGGCCAAATCATCTTTGAGTGGAGGAAAGGCACTGAACGTTTTTACAAAATTAATTTCCCTTCAATGAGTACGGTCCTGGATGAAATCGTTGCAAATCGGCACAAAGAAGTTCTGGTGCAGAAGCACCTTATTTCTGTGACCGAAATAGCGTCAAAAACCGATTTTAGTGCTGATCGCAATTCCTTGTCTGCCCGGCTTTTAGTTCCCGGGAGTAGTGGGATAATTGCAGAATTCAAAAGAAGATCTCCTTCAATAGGGGTGATCAATGACCGGGTTGAACCGGAGATTGTTACCAAAGGATATGCAAATGCCGGTGCCTCAGGTATATCGGTGCTTACAGACAGCCGCTATTTTGGCGGGTCCATTGCAGATTTTATAGCAGCACGTACCGCCAATCCTTTTATTCCAATGCTCCGAAAAGATTTTATTGTGGATGAATACCAATTATTTGAATCAAGATTTCTAAATGCTGATGTTATCTTGTTAATTGCTGCTGTTTTGAGGAAAGAGGAGATTTCCCGTTTCACCTCAATTACACATGAACTGGGAATGGAAGTTTTGCTTGAGTTACATGATGCAAGTGAAATTGATAAAATTGATAAAAATGTAGATATGATCGGGATTAACAACCGCAATCTCAAAGATTTCAAAGTAGATATGGATCGCTCACTTAAATTGCTCAGTCAACTGCCTGCTGAAGTCGTAAAAATCTCGGAAAGCGGTTTAAGTGACCCAGAAACAGTTGATTATTTGCGCAGTCGTGGCTTTAATGGTTTTCTAATGGGAGAAAATTTCATGAAGACAGAAAATCCAACTCTTACTTGCACTAATTTTATCTCCAGGTTAAAACTTTAAATAAATCGGGATCAGATGACTCTGAAAATAAAAGTTTGCGGAATGCGTAATCCTGAAAATATCAGGAGACTGACTAAACTCAATCCTGACTTTATTGGCTTTATCTTTCATCCGCAATCAAAACGATTTATCGGTGAACAAATCACAGATGAAATTAAGTTGCTTATTCCGAAATCTATTCGAAAGATCGGCGTTTTTGTGGATGAACCATTCGAAAGTCTGATTGAAAAATTCAGGATAAGCGAACTTGACATGGTGCAATTGCACGGCCATGAACTTCCTGAATATTGTCAAAGACTTAGAGATCTGCATATTTCAGTAATAAAGGCTTTTAGCATTTCACATGAATTCGATTTTGGGAGTGTTCAGCCTTATGAAAATGCCTGTGATTACTACCTTTTCGATACAGCGGGAGTTTTGAGTGGTGGAAACGGTCTAAAGTTTGACTGGAAGAAGCTGAAGCAGTATCAGGGGACCAAACCTTTTTTTTTAAGTGGAGGAATTCATCTGTCCGATATACCGAACATTAAAAGCTTAGTCCACGAGAAACTGTATGCGGTTGATGTTAACAGCGGATTTGAGGCAGAACCTGGGATGAAGGATATTTTGCAACTTAAATCGTTTATTAATGATTTAAGAAATAATCAAATTTAAAATCAATATAATGAATTATCAATCTGACAATAAGGGGTATTATGGCACTTTTGGGGGTGCCTTTATTCCCGAGATGATGTATCAAAATATCAACCAACTGCAAAATTGCTATTTGGAGATTATCGAAAGCAGTACATTCAAACAGGAATTCAGACAGTTGCTTGAAGATTATGCAGGAAGACCTTCGCCACTCTATTATTCCGATCGTCTCTCCGAACACTACAATACACACATTTACCTAAAGCGGGAAGATCTGAATCATACAGGTTCCCATAAAATCAACAATACAATCGGTCAGATTCTGCTGGCCAAAAGATTAGGAAAAACGCGGATTATTGCGGAAACAGGTGCCGGTCAGCACGGTGTTGCCACTGCAACTGTTTGTGCAAGGGCCGGACTGGAGTGCATCGTTTATATGGGAGAGGTAGATGTTGCCAGGCAATCACCTAATGTTGAGAAGATGAAGATGCTTGGTGCAGAGGTCCGGTCAGTTCAAAGCGGGAGTAAAACGCTTAAAGATGCCACCAATGAGGCGATCCGTGATTGGATTAACAACCCGGTTGATACTCATTATATTATTGGTTCCGTCGTAGGTCCTCATCCATATCCCGATATGGTGGCACGGTTTCAATCGGTGATCAGTGAAGAGATCAGAGTTCAGTTGAAAGCTAAGACCGGTCGGGAGACACCGGATTATGTAATCGCCTGTGTTGGGGGAGGGAGTAATGCCGCCGGAGCTTTTTACCATTTTCTGAATGATCCGGATGTTAAGTTGATAGCTGTTGAGGCTGCCGGGAAAGGAGTTGCATCCGGGGAATCAGCAGCTACCACCCAACTCGGCCGACCCGGTGTTTTGCATGGGAGCCGCAGCCTGCTGATGCAGACTGCAGATGGGCAGGTTATCGAACCTTATTCAATTTCCGCAGGACTCGATTATCCAGGAATCGGGCCAATGCATGCCAATCTGTTTATAACCAAAAGAGCACAATTTCTGAGTGCTACAGATGACGAAGCATTAAAGGCCGCATTATATCTTTCGCAAAAAGAAGGAATCATTCCGGCACTTGAATCGGCACATGCATTAGCTGCACTTGAAATGATTGAGTTCAAACCTGACGAAATAATAGTGGTAAATATTTCAGGACGTGGCGATAAGGATATGGAAACCTATCTGAAATATTACCAATCCCTTAAATAATTTTTTCATTTTCAGCCGTTACCGGCATCAGTATGTCAAAATCAATTAATCATGGAAAATCGAATTATATCACTTTTTCAAAGAAAAGACAAAAATATACTATCTGTGTATTTCACTGCGGGATACCCAAATCTGAATGATACACAAGCGATTATCTCTCAACTGGAGCTCAATGGGGCGGATCTGATTGAAATTGGAATGCCTTTTTCCGATCCTGTGGCCGATGGTCTGGTGATTCAGCAAAGCTCCGAAATAGCATTAAAGAATGGAATGACTATTCATCTGTTATTTCAGCAATTGAAAGAGATCCGGAAGAGTGTTTCAATTCCATTGATCTTAATGGGATACCTTAATCCGGTAATGCAATATGGGATCGAGAATTTTTGTAAGCAGTGCAGTGAAACCGGAATTGATGGAACGATTATACCAGATCTTCCACTGGAGATTTATGAAGCAGAATACAAAGTTTATTTTGAAAAAAATTCTTTGAGTAATATCTTCTTAATTACACCGCAAACACCGGAAGAGAGGATCAGGAAAATTGATGCTTGCTCCAATGGATTCATTTATATGGTCTCCTCCTCATCAACTACGGGGGCGAAAGTATCAGTCGGCAATGAACAAATCACTTATTTCGAGCGTATTCAAAAAATGGAACTGAACTCCAGACGATTAATTGGATTTGGAATCTCAGATAAGGCTTCATTTGAAAGAGCTTCAAACTACGCTAATGGGGCAATAATTGGCAGTGCTTTTATAACAGCCTTGTCTGGAGAACCATCCCTGGAAAGAAATGTCTTAACATTTATGCAGAAGTTTCAATAAAACAGATATATTATGAGTTTTATTCAATAGGTAATTTTATAAATAAAGTTACATTTGCCGCAAAATTAAATTAAGACAAATCCACTTGATTCGCGTTTATGAACATTGCAGAATAAACGCCTGGTGAGGATCTGGAAAATACTGAATATTTCAATTCCTTAGTCCTTATATTGATCATTAATAAATAATATCCTAATGAAGAACAGTTTTATCGCACTCCTTGTTTTTGTAGTTGTTTTAACAATTAAAGCTCAAGCCGATGAGGGAATGTGGCTTCCTTCGCTTGTTGGGAAGTTGAATATCCAGAAGATGACTTCATTAGGATGTAAACTGACTGCTGAACAAATTTACAGCATTAATCACTCAAGTTTAAAGGATGCTGTTGTAGCCCTTGACCATGGCTCATGCACAGCGGAAATAATTTCAGCCGACGGGTTACTTTTAACTAATCACCATTGTGGATTTGGAGAAATTCAGGCCCACAGTTCCGTTGAGCATGATTATCTTCGGGATGGTTTCTGGGCGATGAAACGTGAAGATGAGCTCTCAAATCCGGGTAAGACAGTGACTTTTCTGATTAGAATGGAGGATGTTACAGACCAGGTGCTTAAAAATGTTACCGCTGACATGGATGATCAAACCCGTACAGCCAAAGTGCGAGAGGCAGCTGCAAAAATTGAGAAAGAAGCTAAAGGCGAATCGGGTTACGAAACGCGTGTCAGAAGTCTTTTCGAATCAAATAAATACTTCCTTTTTGTATCTCAAACATTTAAAGACATTAGGCTGGTAGGAACTCCACCACAGTCAATTGGAAAATTCGGCGGAGAAACTGACAACTGGATGTGGCCCCGCCATACCGGCGATTTTTCCATGTTCCGGGTATATTGTGCTCCTGATGGTAAACCTGCTGAATATTCCAAACAAAATGTTCCTTTCCACCCTAAATATTTCCTCCCTATTTCGATAAAGGGAATCGATAAAAATGACTTTACCATGGTTATGGGATATCCCGGTACTACTACCCGTTACCGGACATCCAATGAAGTAAAGTATACGATGGAAGTTGTAAATGAGGTGCGGATAGCCGCAAGGGAAGTCAAACTTGGCATTATCAAGGATTATATGGCTACCAGTCAGAAAGCCAGGATACAATATGCTTCCAAGTTTGCCAGAAGTTCAAACTATTATAAGTATTCAATAGGACAGAACAAAGGGCTTACAGCGCTTAATATAATCGGGAAGAAACAGGATATTGAAAAAGATTTTCTGAGATGGGCGAACGAGACTCCAGAGAGAAAAGCCAAATATGGTAGTGCTCTTGATACAATAAATATGGCATTTACAAGCCGGGATGAAAAAATTGCTTTGGAATATTCCCGCGAGGCATTGCTCAGGGGGGCCGAAATCTTCGCTTTCGCAGCAAAGGCCTCTTCACTTGATGAGGCTTTGAAAGGTACCGATAAGGATAAAATTAAATCCGCAGTCACTGAACTAAGGGGGTCACTGGATGAGTATTTTAAAGATTATGATTCAAATACCGATCAAAAAATTGTCGCCTCTTTGTTGAAATTATATTCCCAAAAGGTTAATTCAAAATATATTCCAGGTTTTATCGCTGAGATAGAATCAAAATTTAGAGGAGATTTTAATGCCTATGCCCGGAAATTGTTTGCAAAAACAATTTTTGCTGATCAGGCAAGATTGGAATCCTTTCTGAATAAACCAAGCAGTAAAGTGCTGGATAAGGATATGGCTTTCACTGCAATGCGTTCGATGTTTGAAACAATGAATACGATTTCTCATGATCTTAGCAAGACAACTTCCAAACTTGAAAAAGCCAGAAGATTATTTGTGGCCGGTCTGAATGAAATGAACAAAGACAAATCAGTTTATCCCGATGCGAATTCCACTATGCGACTGACCTATGGCACTGTTGATGGATATGTGCCTCATGATGCCACATATTATAGTTACTTTACTACTCTGAAAGGTTATGTAGAGAAGGGGATCAGCGGAGATGTCGATTTCGATTTTCCACAAAAGTTGGTCGATATGTACAATGCCAAAGACTTCGGGCCATACGCAGATAAGGATGGCTCAATACATACCTGTTTTACTTCAAATAATGATATTACAGGTGGAAACTCAGGGAGCCCGGTTATTAACGGAAATGGAGAACTGGTTGGTATTGCATTTGACGGCAATTGGGAGGCCATGAGTTGCGATATAGCTTATGAGCCCGATTTACAAAAGTGTATTTGTGTAGATATCCGGTTTGTTTTATGGACTATCGATAAATTTGCAGGTGCAGGTCAGCTGGTGAATGAGATGAAACTGATCCGCTAACCAGGTCGACCATAAAATGAAATTGAAATTCTGGTAAATTGTTGAAAAGGATAATTTACCAATAAATAAAACTAATTCTAATGAAAGACCGGCAAATCAACCGGTCTTTCAATTTTTATTTAAAAAGAATGGGACAACAGGAATTACCCGAAATCACTATTTATACTGATGGAGCTGCGCGTGGAAACCCCGGTCCGGGAGGGTATGGTGTTGTCTTAATGTCGGGATCACATCGGAGAGAACTGTCACAGGGATTTCAGCTAACCACCAATAACCGGATGGAGTTAATGGCAGCCATTGTAGGGCTTGAAGCACTTAAGGTTATCCCTAGCCTGGTTACAATCTATACTGATTCAAAATATGTTGCCGATTCAGTTGAGAAAGGCTGGATATTTAACTGGGTAAAAATCCGTTTTAAGGGGAAGAAAAACAGTGATCTCTGGAAAAGATTTTTGGAAGTATACAGAAGGCATCGCGTAAGATTCATTTGGGTAAAAGGTCATGCAAGCATTCCTGAGAATGAACGATGCGATCAGTTGGCAGTTGAAGCTTCTTTACAGCTTATTTTATTGGATGATTCTGGATATCAACCTGATAAATAAAAAATTATTCGTTTTATTTATTTCACTAAATGAAATACATTTGTCTGGCAAAATCTATATAAAATGAGGTGGCTTTATAACTTAGGAATATTTGGATATTACCTGTTGGTTAAGATCGTTTCGATACGAAACGAAAAAGCCCGAAAATGGATCGCTGGTCGCAAAGATATCTTCAAGAGGTTACGAGAAACGATTATCCCCGGCGAACCAATTTTATGGTTTCATGCGTCCTCTCTTGGAGAATTTGAGCAAGGAATGCCTGTTATCGAGGCGATTAGAAATCTTTCTCCTGAATACAAGATTTTACTCACTTTTTTCTCTCCTTCGGGATACGAGTTGCGAAAAAACTATTCCTACGCAGATTATGTTTTTTATCTCCCCCTGGACACCAAAAAAAATGCCATTCAGTTTATTGATATTGTCCGTCCCCAAAAAGTCTTTTTTATCAAATATGAGTTTTGGTACAACTTCCTGTCTCAATTAAAAGAAGAGGGAATTCCCACCTATATTTTTTCTGCACTTTTTCGTCCATCCCAGGTTTTTTTTAAACCTTGGGGTAAATGGTATCTCAAGGCAATTGCTACTTACGAGCATATTTTTGTGCAAAATCAGGAATCATTTGATATCCTTCATAAATATGGGTTCAATAATGTTTCTATCTCTGGAGATACCCGTTTGGATCGGGTAGGTGAAATTGCAGATGCTGCACCCAGATTAGAAAAGCTCGAAATATTTTGTGGTGATCAAAAGGCAATCATAGCCGGAAGCACCTGGAAGGAAGACGAGGATCGCTTTATCCCTTTTGTAAATAAGAGTTCTGCAGGTTTAAAATTCGTTATTGCCCCTCACGAAGTGACTCCTCAAACGCTGGAACGAATTTGCAATGCCCTGGAAAAAAACTTCGCCTTTTATTCCTCCGCATCCAACCTGGAGTTGTCCAATGCCGATGTCCTGATTGTTGATGGCTATGGTTATCTTAATTCTATTTACCGTTATGGAATGTTGGCATATATAGGGGGTGGTTTTACCTCTGGAATTCACAGTATCCTTGAGCCCGCAGTATATGGAATCCCGGTGATTTTCGGCCCCGACTATCATAAATTTCAGGAAGCATACGATATGCTGAGATTAGGAGCTGCAAGCTGCATAAATGATTCTGCAGATCTTGAGGCACAAATTGAGAGTTTCCGCTTAAACCCGGAAAAGCTTCTCAAGGCATCGAATATCGCCTGCAGCTATGTCAATAAAAACCGTGGTGCATCAAAAGAGATTGTGAAATACCTGTTTCATTAATCAATACCTCTCAGTCTCTCAGTCTCTCCTTCTCTCCCTCTCCTTAGATCGGAATGGGCTTAATGTCTTGTAATCTTTACATTCCGGAAAAATCAGATATTTTTAAAAATTATTTTTTTGTAAACATTTTTCAATTTGAAAATATTTAGTAGGTTGAAATACAGTTAACTAACACAATAAAGTTGATAACTTTTTATATTTTGTAATAAAATTGTAATCAGAAACTACAATACATCTGTATATTTCCTAAACAGAAATGTCGGTTTATAATCATTATTAAATCCAATTAAATCAACCTAATAATAAGAACGATGGAATTAAAACAGATCACCCCCACGCAAAAAGATGATGTTCCCACGACCTACACACCGGATCAGGCATTCTTAGCATCTGTTAAATATTTTAAGGGTGACGATCTTGCCGCCCGGGTTTGGGTCAATAAATATGCACTAAAAGATTCTTACGGTAATATTTTTGAATTGACTCCTGATGATCTTCATCGCAGATTGGCCAAGGAAATTGCCAGGATTGAGAAGATGTACCCCAATCCGCTGACAGAAGATGAATTATTTGAATTGTTCAGGGATTTCAAATACATTGTGCCGCAGGGAGGACCAATGACCGGAATTGGAAATGATTTTCAGGTGGGTTCATTATCCAACTGTTTTGTTGTCGGTAATGGGGCTGATTCCTACGGTGGAATAATTATGATCGACCAGGAGCAGGTACAATTGATGAAACGACGAGGCGGAGTAGGCCACGATCTTTCACACATCCGTCCCAAAGGATCTCCTGTAAAGAACTCTGCACTGACCTCAACCGGAATAGTCCCCTTTATGGAACGGTTTTCAAATTCAACGCGTGAAGTAGCTCAGGATGGAAGACGTGGTGCACTGATGCTTTCTGTCTCCATTAAACATCCTGATTCTGAAGATTTTATTGATGCCAAAATGGATGAAGGGAAAGTTACGGGAGCAAATGTATCGGTAAAAATTGATGACGAATTTATGCAGGCTGTGCGGAGCAAAACTACCTATCATCAAAAATATCCCATTGAAAGCACGAATCCGATCTATACCAAGGATATTGAAGCGGTTAAATTATGGGAAAAGATTGTTTTCAATGCCTGGAAATCAGCTGAACCCGGAATTCTTTTCTGGGATACCATCATCAGGGAATCGGTTCCAGACTGTTATGCTGATCTGGGTTATAAAACAGTTTCAACCAACCCATGCGGGGAGATCCCTCTCTGCCCTTATGATAGCTGCAGATTAATCGCTCTGAACCTGTATTCGTACGTCGATGAACCATTCACCAAGAATGCAAAATTTAATTTTGATCTGTTCCGTAAGCACATCCGACAAACACAGCAAATAATGGATGATATCATTGATCTGGAACTCGAAAAAATTGATGCAATCTATAGTAAAATCATCCATGATCCGGAAGAGTCTGAAATTAAAAGAGTTGAGATCAATCTCTGGGAGAAGATCAGAAAAATGGCAGTTGATGGCCGTCGTACCGGAATTGGGATCACTGCAGAAGGAGATATGCTTGCAGGACTAGGATTGCGTTACGGATCTGAAGAAGCGGTTGAATTTTCGGTTGAAGTGCACAAAATTGTGGCTTTGGAAGCCTATCGCGGCTCTGTAATGCTTGCCAAGGAACGTGGTGCTTTCCCTATTTATGATTCGAAACGGGAAAAAAATAATCCGTTTGTCCAACGGCTGGCACAGGCCGATCCTGAACTTTATAAAGACATGACACGGTTCGGACGCAGAAATATAGCCTTGCTGACCATTGCCCCAACCGGGACAACTAGTCTTATGACCCAAACGACCTCAGGTATAGAGCCAGTCTTTATGCCTGTTTACAAACGCAGGAGAAAAGTAAATCCCAATGATAAGGATTCCCGGGTCGATTTTATAGACGATATGGGTGACAGTTGGGAAGAATATATGGTATTCCACCATAAGTTTAAAACCTGGATGGAAGTGAATGGATTCGAGCTTAAAAGGAATTACTCAAACGAAGAGCTGGACGCATTGGTTGCCAAGTCCCCATATTATAAAGCTTCCTCGAATGATATCGATTGGTTATCAAAAGTCCGGATGCAGGGACAAATTCAGAAATGGGTCGATCATTCCATCTCGGTTACTATCAACCTGCCCGAAGAGGCTACCGAAGAATTGGTAAATAAACTTTATTTTGCAGCATGGGAAAGTGGATGTAAAGGGGTTACCGTTTACCGGGAGGGATCTCGTTCCGGGGTACTGATCTCTACCAAAGACAAAACTAAGGATGGAATTTTCCCTACAAAACGTCCCGAAATCCTTGATGCGGATATCGTCAGACTTCAAAATAACAAAGAGAAATGGATTGCTTTTATTGGATTGATCGATGGTAAACCATATGAGATCTTCACCGGTTTGGCTGATGATGAAGATGGTATTCTGTTACCGCGCTCAGTCACTGAAGGTTGGATCATCAAGAGCCGCGATGAATTGGGCCAATCGCGTTACGATTTTCAATACCGGAACTCCAGAGGGTATAAAACAACTATTGAAGGACTATCTTTTAAATTTAATCCGATCTTCTGGAATTATGCAAAGTTGATTTCAAGTGTGTTGCGCCATGGTATGCCGATTCAGAAAGTGGTTGAACTGGTTACCAGTCTACAATTTGATGTAGAGTCGATCAATACCTGGAAAAACGGGGTTGCCCGCGCCTTAAAGAAATATATTCCCAATGGAACTGCGGCAGAAGATGCTAAATGTGAAGGTTGTGGTTCTGCAAATGTGATATACCAGGAAGGATGTCTGATTTGCCAGGATTGCGGATCTTCCAAGTGCGGATAATTTTTGTCAACCCTATATATTTTCAGAGAGGCCCGGTGACGGGCCTCTTTTTTAATTCTTTCTGCCCTGACAGGGTTTCAAATCCTGTCAGGGCGGAAAGAAAATCTATTTTAACTCCAGAATCATCGAGGTTTTTGCTGGAATAACGATGTTATTCAAATCATTAACTGTTTTTCCCGACATAACTTCTTTCGCAGAAGTAAATCCCTGAAGTGATTCCGCAAACCGAACTGTATTAAGGGTTTTATCTTCACTATTCATATTCAGAATAACCATTACCGATTCCTGATCATTATACCGGAAATAGACGTACATATTGTCCTTGGGATAATAATGTTTCAGCAATCCGTTATGAATCAGGTTTTTCATTTTTCTCCAATTGACCAGTTTTTTCAAGAATTGCTGAAAGTCCAACTGATCTGATGTGAGGCCGGTTCCATTAAAACCATTGATTTGATCACCCTGCCAACCTCCCGGGAAATCTTTCCGAAGTAATCCGTCTCCATCCCGCTTATATCCTTTCATTAAAATTTCCTCGCCATAATAAACCTGAGGGATTCCACGGGTAGTCATTAAAAAGATCATTGCTGCCTTTGATTTTGGAATATCTCCGTTGATGGCTGAAAAATAACGTTCTGTATCATGGTTTTCGGCAAAAATAACCAGAATGTCTGCTTTTGGATAAAGATAATCCAATGATAATGTTTCATAAAGGGGATTGAACCCCGAATCTTCAGTCATCGACTTGACCAGGGCATTCTGCATCGGGAAATCCATAAGACTTGGAAGATAGGAGGTATATCCGTTGGGATTTATTTTCCCCCTTTGCCAGAAAGCAACTGCGGCGGGATTGATATTCCATTCTTCACCAACGATATTGAAATTTGGGTACTCTTCCATAACTTTTTTGGTCCAGTTGGACATCATCTGTTTGTCTGGGTAAGGATAGGTGTCCATTCTGATCCCGTCGAGACCGACATACTCAATCCACCAGATCGAATTCTGGATCAGATAATTGGCGAGATAGGGATTTCGTTGGTTAAGATCCGGCATGCTGGGAACAAACCATCCGTCAGTAAATTCTTTGGCATCAATAACCGATCCATAAGGATCCTGAACGGTCGCTTTTTTGTGATTGGTAATGGAATAGTTTGGATATCCGTTAATCCAATCTTTCATTGGCATATCTTTCATCCACCAATGGCTTAGGCCAATATGGTTGAAAATCATGTCCATTACCATCTTGATCCCTCTTTTTTTAGCCTCAGCACTTAACTGCTGATAATCGGCGTTGGTGCCAAACCTGCTGTCGACTTTATAAAAATCGGTTGTCGAATAGCCATGATAGGATACGTGCGCCATATTGTTTTCCAGTACCGGATTGACCCAGAGCGCGGTATACCCATTGTCCCGGATGTAATCCAGATGATCCTGTATCCCTTTTAAATCTCCTCCATGACGGCCGTTAGGATCCTTCCTGTTTGCCTTTTCCAGTTCATCAGCTTTTGAGTCATTGGTCGAATCGCCATTTGCGAACCGGTCAGGCATAATGAGGTACATGACATCGGAGCTGTTGAATCCGATGCGTTTGGATGAACCATTTTCCCGCGCTTTTAGTTCATATGTTGTACTGACGATGGTTTTCCCGTTTTGTTTAAACAGGATCTCAAACTTCCCCGGTTTTACGGTTGAAGAGAGGTTCAGATCGAGAAAGAGATAATTCGGATTTTCAACGGAAGAAGATGAAACCAATTGTACTCCTTCATAACTGAGTTCCGGTTTGGTTTCAGATATTCGTTCCCCATAAACCATTAACTGCAATGATGGATTTTTGAACCCGGCCCACCAGAAAGGGGGCTCAACCCGGTTGAGAATAGGTTTATTGGTTCCATGAACCGGGAACAAGCTAATTAAGAGTATTGATAGAAAAGCGATTCTCTTTAAGGAAATTTGTTTCGTGGTCATTTATACTATTTTTTAAGTTGAACTTCGGCCTTTTTATTTGCGCCGATAAACTGTTCCTGATTATAGAGTATCAGTGTTAATTCCTTTTCAGAAAGATTTTCAATGCTTACTTTCTCTTTGGTGACATTTATTTTCAGTATGGTGTTTCTAAAGTTAATTCTAAAGGAGTAGGAGCTCCAGTTATCCGGGATAAATGGAGAGAGGGATACTTTTCCATCTTTTACTCTCATACCGCCAAACCCCTTCACAAATGCCATCCAGGTTCCACCCATCGAGGTAATGTGGCACCCATCTGCGGTGTCGTTGTTATAATCATCGAGATCGAGTCTTGCAGTTCTGAGATATAGCTCGTATGCTTTGGCTTTATAACCGATGGCGCTGGCCAATATGGTGTGGATGCATGGTGATAAAGAAGACTCATGAACGGTGTAGGATTCATAAAAATCAAAATGCCGTTTAATGGTATCTTTATCATACTGGTCTTCAAAAAGAAACAAGCTTTGGAGCGTATCTGCCTGTTTAATATAGGGCGAGCGCAATATCCGATCCCAGGACCAATGCTGATTAATGGGTCGTTCAGCTGAGGGTATCTCAGAAGAAGGTTTTAATGTTTTATCAAGGAACCCATCCTGTTGAAGGAAAATAGCTCTTTTTCCGTCGTAAGGAAAATGAAGATTTTCAATAATTTCCAGCCATTCAGCTGTTTCGCCATTTTCGTCAAAGTGCCATTTGTCCAGCAGGTGATTATATTCAGATAGGTGATTCTCTTTGAGATACTCAATAACTTCAAGAGTATATTGGAGTGTCCACCGGGCGATACTGTTGGTATGGAAATTGTTGTTTACGTTATTTTCGTATTCATTGGGACCAGTTACTCCAAGAATAACATATTTGTGACGATCATCAGACCAGTTTACCCTTTGTGCCCAGAAGCGCGATATGGCGAGCAACACTTCGAAGCCGTTTGGCGCCAGGTATTCCCAATCTCCCGTGTAACGTATATAATCGAAAATTGCAAAGGCAATTGCCCCATTTCGGTGGATCTCTTCAAATGTAATTTCCCATTCATTGTGGCACTCTTCACCATTCATAGTAACCATTGGGTACAATGCTGCTCCTTTGGTGAATCCTAGGATTGCTGCATTTTCAATTGCCTTTTTTAGGTGTTTATGCCTATATTTCAGAAGATTACGCGCTACTTGAACCGGGGCAGTTGCAAGGTAGAAAGGGAGACAGAAGGCTTCTGTATCCCAATAAGTTGACCCGCCGTATTTTTCTCCGGTAAATCCTTTGGGACCAATATTCAATCTTTCATCCTCACCTGTATAGGTTTGATGAAGCTGGAAAATATTGAATCGAATTCCTTGTTGTGCCGCCACATCGCCTTCTATGATGATATCGCTGGTCTTCCATTTTTCGAGCCAGGCTTGCGAATGTTCCAATTCGAGCTGTTCGAAACCTTTTTGATACGCAGAATTCAGATGTTTTGCTGCAGTTTTTAATAGTTTTTCTTTCTGAAAATTTTCGGATGAGACATTTACTCCGAATTTTTCGACCGTTATTGATTCCCCTTCACCGATAGTCAGAGGGATAATATTGGCAATATATTTGGTTCGGTTTTCGACATCAGCTGCGAAGGCACATTTTGTTCCGTTTCGGAGGATATTAATTTTCATCCCTGAGCAGACGTGAAACAGGGTCTTTCGTACCTCCGCAACAATATATCCTTCGCCGGGTTTAACGTTGATATCGACTTCGTCCCAGAATTTTTCGTCATAATTAGCATCTTCGTTGCGGACATCAAAGTCCAGGAAGGGAGTAAGGGTGATTTTGTCGGAAAAATTCAGGGCAGTAAGGGTGTAACTGATTGCGCCGATTTCAGAATCAACAATACTCATAAAACGCCGCGTGATCACTTTTACCTGCTTTCCTGAAGGGAGTTGAGCAACAAATTCGCGATTTAGGTGACCCTCCTGCATATTCAGTTCACGTCTGAATTCCATAATTTTGGAACTGTTCAGATCAAGTGTTTCGTTTCCGATTTTCACATCTATACCGATCCAGTTTGCTGCATTGAGCACTTTTGCAAAATATCTCGGATAACCGTTCTTCCACCACCCAACACGTGTTTTATCGGGATAGTAAACCCCGGCAACATAATTCCCCTGAAGGGTCTCCCCGGTGAATTTTTCCTCAAAATTGGCCCGATGGCCAATTCGTCCGTTTCCAAGACTCATGAGGCTCTCCGTTATTTTGTTATATTCAGGATGGAAACCTTCTTCAATAATTTTCCATCCGTCATGGATGATATAGTCTTTCATATTGATGTCATTTTGTTATATATGGACGTATGTCATACGTCCCTACAAATACCATGATCTTAATTGATCAATATTCATATTCGCAAAACCCGGGATTACGAAATCGGCATTTTTAAGGTTTTCTCCTTTTCCAATACCTATTACGGACATCCCTCCGTTTCGGGCAGCGTCGATGCCTGCCTGGGCATCTTCAAATACCAGACAATTTACGGGGCTGACACCTAGTTCTGAGGCCCCCTTTAAAAAAACTTCCGGATCGGGCTTTGCCCGGAAGACTTTAGTCCCATCAATCACTGCATCAAATTTTTGTGCAAGGCCGATCTTGTCCAGAATGAACATTGCATTTTTACTTGCTGATCCGAGGGCAATCAACAGGTTGTTTTTGTGCAATTCATCCAGGAACCGGATTACACCCGGAAGAATTTCATCCGGCGTCATCTGTGTGATGTATGAAACGTACAGGTTGTTCTTTTTTTCAGCTAACTCAGTCTTTTGAGCCGAATCAATATTTATTCCGCCCAAATCAAGCAAAATATCCAACGATTCCATACGGCTCACTCCTTTAAGCCGCTCATTATCCTGTTCTGAGAAATGAAAACCGAGCTCTTCTGCTATTTTATTCCATGCGATATAATGGTAACGGGCCGTATCGACCACAACGCCATCCAGATCAAATAGGCAAGCTTTTATTTTCAAACCTTAATCTTTAGTAATGTGTTCTTTTACAAATACAACCGATAATGCAGCTACCAGCATGGACAAACCGGCCACCCCCAGCATGAGGATTGCCTTACCTCCAGCCAGTGATAATACCACCCCTCCCAATAATCCTGCAGCGATCTGGGGAATAGTGATTGTTGCGTTGAAGATTCCCATATAAACTCCCATTTTGTCTGAGGGAAGTGCGGCAGAAAGAATTGCATAAGGCATTGCAAGTATTGCAGCCCAGGCGATCCCAATACCAACCATGGAGAATATTAGCCCGTATTGATTTTGGATAAAAATCATTGATACCAGTCCGGCTCCTCCGGCCAAAAGCGATAACATATAAATTGTTTTACGACCAAGGCGATTAGCCAGCCTTCCCATAGCAATTGAAAAGAGTGCTCCGAATAAACTATACCCTGCGAAGATTACCCCAACCCAGTTTCCAGCTTCGTTATATCCGGCAGAAGTTGAATCGCCGGCTACTGTCTTCCAAACATTCTGGGCTACCCCAGGAGTAGTGTAGACCCACATCAGAAAAAGGGCAAACCATGAGAAGAATTGGACGATTGCCAATCGCCACATGGTTATCGGGATCTCTTTGAGTAAGGTTAAAAAGGAACTTTTCCTTGTTTCCTCCTGTTTGTGCTGCGCATATTTGCGATACTCTTCGGGAGGAAACTCTTTTGTTCTGAAGCTTGTCCACAACACTGTTAGTAAAAGGGTCCCACCTCCCAGATAGAATGCCCAGATAACGGTCGGTGCAACTTTCTCCCCTGCGGCGGGTATATTTGATACACCGATCCATGTTAAAATAAATGGGAGCAAAGAGCCGACAACAGCGCCTGCATTGATTAAAAAACTTTGAACAGCATACCCCTGATTCCGCTGCTCCTCCGATACCATATCGCCCACCAACGCTCTGAATGGCTGCATGGTTATATTGAATGAGGTATCCATGAAAAGGAGCATAAATGCACCAAAGAATAGCGGAGGGAGAATATAGGCGAAAAATTCTGAATTAGGCATGAAAAACATGGCCATCGCCGAAATAATTGCCCCCAAAAGGATATATGGAATTCTGCGCCCAAGTCTCGTCCAGGTGTTATCACTGAAAAGTCCTATGATCGGTTGTACAATCAACCCGGCAAGTGGAGCAGCAAGCCAAAAGTAACTTAAATGGTGGACATCAGCTCCCAAGGCAGATAATATTCTGCTTGTATTGCCATTTTGAAGTGAATAACCAATCTGGACACCCATAAAGCCAAAGCTCATATTCCAGATCGACCAAAAAGAGAGACGCGGTTTTTTTTCCATAATTTTTAATTGCAGTTTGGTAATCTAAGATAAATTGGACAAACATTAACGTTCACATTAGCCAGAACCGATACTCCGAAAAAAATCCGGAAGCATCGATCACCTATGGAATAACATATCATCGGAGTATAGGTTCCGATCATAACTAATCCATTGTTTGTACAAAAAGTAAGTGCGTAATCCAGGAATGGAATACGATTCGTAAAGGGGAAAGACAAGTGATATTCGGCAGCAAATATAGGTTGGAAATTTCTCAAAAGCAATAACTAATTGCTTTCAGATCAAAATAATAGTTAATTATTTTCAGAACCCTGTATGCAAACGTTTGCGAATGTTGTAAAGAATCAGATTTTTTTTGTCGATTCACGGATCACAAGGTTTGTTTCAATGAAAAAAGTTTCACCGGGACCTTTTCTCTTCCCCTCGATCCGCTCCAAAAGAATAGTTGCTGCTTTTATCCCCATTTCATATCCGTGCTGATCTACTGAACTAAGTGTGGGAGTCGTAATATCGGAATAGCTTCCTGCCGAAAATCCCATAATGGCCACTTTATCCGGAATAGCAATCCCCATTTTCTGTAAAGTTTTCATAACACCTACTGCTGTCAGATCATTCACCGTAAATATACCATCGGGCGGTGTAGGGAGCTGAATTAAATTACGGGTCGCGATAGCTGCAAGATCAAATGAATCTGCAACAATTACATAATCCTCCAGATAAGGCATGTTGTGGTCCCTCAGGGCCTCTTTATATCCCTCCAGCCGGAATTTTCCTATTCCCAGTGAATTTGGAGCAGCCAGGTGGGCTATCCGTTTGCATCCCGATTCAATTAAATGGCATACGGCATTATAGGCGGCTTTTTGATCGTCAATAATCACATTGTCAGATTCAAAGCCATCAGGTATCCTGTCGAAAAAAACAATCGGGATACCGCTCTCTTCAATCAGTTGCAAATGAGAAAAATCCATTGTCTCTTTGGAGATGGAGATTAAGGCCCCTTCAACACGGTTGGATAATAGTGCCTGGGTATTTATAATCTCCCTTTCATATTTTTCGTTCGATTGACAGATCATTACATTATAGCCGGCGTCGTAGGCAACATCTTCTATTCCGCTGATTACCGATGAAAAGAAGTAGTGAACCAATTCAGGAATGATTACCCCTATAGTATAGGTTTTACTGTTTTTAAGCGAGAGAGCTACAGCATTGGGTTTATAGTGAAGTTTTTTAGCAAGTTCATTTACAGCATCTTTAGTATCCCTGCTTATATCCGGATGATCTTTCAAA
>Ga0364907_10135_pt1 | contig 29553 bp, 28 predicted proteins | sample ExccelJu500002D3_2_FD_206960 | JGI IMG/M metagenome (GOLD analysis project Ga0364907, IMG submission 206960) | Enriched cells from Trout Bog Lake Hypolimnion, Wisconsin, USA - BchlTB.July02.5000.02.D3 | ecosystem: Environmental > Aquatic > Freshwater > Lake > Hypolimnion/Profundal zone | place...
ATACATAATGATTAATTTACTTTCCCTCCCTAAGCAGAACTATGCATTTGTTCGATCCAAACTATTAAATAGAGAAGAGATTGCCTTTTTAGACGTTCGCGAAGAGGATCCACACGCTCAAGAGCATCCTTTATTCGCCGCCAACCTTCCGCTATCTCGCATTGAAATAGATGCTCTTGGGAAGTTGCCCAGAAAAGATGTATTGATAGTAACGCTTGATGATGGCGAGGGTTATGCTGAACTTGCAGCTCAAAAATTGAACTCACTTGGGTATACCAACGTATCCATATTTGAAGGTGGCGTTCAGCAATGGAAATTAGCGGGCGGTGAAGTCTTTAAAGACGTAAATGTACCCAGCAAATCTTTTGGAGAGTTAGTTGAGTCAACGGTACACACTCCCTCTCTATCTGCTCAAGAAGTACAGCGGATGCTCGTTGCCAAGGAAGATTTTGTAGTCGTTGATGTACGTCGATTCGATGAATACCAGACGATGAGCATTCCTACTGGTATTAGTGTTCCTGGAGCAGAGCTGGTTTTACGTGCTCCCGAGATTGCACCCAATCCGAAAACAAAGATTGTTGTTAATTGTGCTGGTAGAACCCGCAGCATTATTGGAACGCAATCGCTGATTAATGCAGGCATCCCCAATAAAGTGCTTGCCTTACGAAACGGTACTATCGGCTGGCTTCTGGCGGGCCAAGCATTAGATAAAGGCCAAAATCGTCAATTCCACGAAGTGAGCTTAGAAACTAGCTTGGAGGCCAGCGCACGCTCGAGAAGCGTTGCAGACAGGGCAAATGTAAAGCGCGCCAGCAAAGCAGATGTTGCAATCTGGAAATCTCAGGCAGATCGTACTACCTATTTTTTCGATACTCGGACACCTGAAGAGTATGAGGCCGCTCATTTTCCAGGGTTTAGGTCAGTTCCTGGAGGCCAGTTAGTACAAGAAACTGAAATGGTTGCCCCCGTCAGAGGCGCTAGAATTGTATTGGCTGATCCTGGCGGCGTAAGGGCAAATATGCCAGCCTCCTGGCTCTCTCAAATGGCATGGGATGTTTACGTACTCGATGATATTAAAGCGACCGATTTAACTGAAACAGGAGCGTGGAAGGCCCCACTACCCCCTCTTCCAAAGATCCAAGAGGTCGATGTTCACGCGCTCTTGAGTTGGGCACAAGATTCATCGAGCACCCTCATTATCGACTTTAGTTCACATGCCAACTATGTAAAGGGTCATATCCCCGGTAGCTGGTATGCACTTCGGTCCCAATTAGCTCTATCCATTGAAAAGATACCTAAGGCTAATCGCTATGTATTAACAAGCGCCCCAAAGGAGCTAGCTATTTTCGCCAGCAAGGATTTCGAATCATTAGTCCAGGCGGATGTTTATGTCCTTATCGGCGGAAATAATTCATGGATTGAGGCGGGATTACCAATTGAAAAAGGTGCTACCAAACTAGCTTCCCCACCTATTGACAGGTACAAGCGCCCCTATGAAGGAACTAATGCAAACCCAGATACCATGCAGGCGTATTTAGACTGGGAGTTTGGACTTGTTGAGCAATTGCGTAAAGATAGCACTCATCATTTTTGGGTTTTATAACCGCGTCAATTCACTTTAAGCCCCCCTTAGTCTAATCCCCAGTAGTTACCCGCTATGTTTAAAGATATACTGATATAAAGCAGGAGAGAGAGGGTTAAACCTCCACCGAAGGCGAAAACTCCCATGAACGCTCAGGTATCCAATGGAAATGTACTGCTTAATTTGAATCGCCGACTGGAGAGTCATCATTAAAGTTAATGGTGCGCCGAAGGAGCAAATGCTTAATATAAATTAAGCGTGAATCTCTCAGGTAAAAAGGACAGGGGGAGCGGTAGCCTGGATTGATCTAATGCGCTTTTTGCATTACCTAGTCTTGGTATTCGCTTAGGGTGGATTTAAATGTACGTCAAACCAACTCAACATTTTAATATTCTCATTTTTGGAGCTTCTTATGGCTCCTTGCTAGGCAGTAAATTAGCTTTGGCGGGTCATAACGCAACCTTAGTCTGTTTGCCGGCAGAGGCAGATTTGATTAACTCTGCTGGCACTCGTGTTCGATTGCCTATCAAAGGTCGCGAAGCGTTAGTTGAAATTGATTCCCGTAAATTACCAGGAAAGATTAGCGCGGCTACGCCAGAAAATATCAATCCTGCTAACTTTGATTTGGTAGTGTTGGCCATGCAGGAACCTCAATACGGCGCTCCTGCTGTGCGCGCCTTGTTAGAGGGGGTTGCAAGCGCACGAATTCCAACAATGTCGATTATGAATATGCCCCCATTGCCATATTTAGCGCGTATTCCAGGTTTAAATGCGAATGATTATCGTGATTGCTATACAGCGCCTGAAGTTTGGGATAAATTTGATCCGAAATTGATGACCCTATGCAGTCCGGATGCGCAAGCCTTCAGACCCCCAGAAGAGGATGTTAATGTATTGCAGGTTCGTCTTCCAACCAACTTTAAAGCAGCCCGTTTTGAGTCAGAAAATCACACCAATATGCTACGTCAAATAGCTGCTGATATTGAGGCCGTAAGGTTTGACGTCGATGGAGATGCAATTGAATTGCCAGTAAAGTTAAAAGTGTTTGATTCTGTATTTGTACCACTGGCTAAGTGGAGCATGCTAATCGCCGGAAACTATCGCTGCATTACCGCAAGCGGTATGCGCCCAATTAAAGAGGCAGTTCATTCTGATATTAAGGAGTCTCAGAAAACATATGAATGGGTGAGAGATTTATGCATTTCGCTTGGCGCCGACTCTCAAGATTTAGTTCCATTCGAGAAATATGCTGCTGCCGCACATGGACTTGCGAACCCCTCTTCTGCTGCAAGGGCATTATTTGGTGGAGCAAAGCATATTGAGCGGGTAGACAAATTGGTTCAATCCATCGCCAAGAAAAAGGGCAGAAGCCTTCCTGCAATTGATGAGGTGGTAATGCTGGTTAACGCCCAGCTACTGAAAAATCAGAGTCAGTAGAGGACTGCCGTAAGCCTCTTATTGATCGGATAACGCCCACTGATCTTACTTAAATTGACTGTTCATTTAGTATCTGCTCACCTTCATTTACCGGTTAATGGATACTAAAACCATCTTTTGGGGGTCAGTTCATTTGGTGGTTTTTCTTTGGCTGGCGGCTGAATATTGAATTAATACCATTAACTTTGGATCAATAAATAGGCCTCTACTGATCTTGATTTCAACCCGTCGATGCAACACACTACTAACTGCGTAAGCGCAAGGAGTGTTGCTCATGAAACAACGGCCTCGAATCTATTACACGGCTACTCAGAAGGCTTTAATGTGGGAGCGCTGGAAAAAAGGAGATTCTCTCCAGCAGATTGCCCAGTTATTTGATCGCAATCATTCGTCCATACAAGGCATCTTTGTACAAACTGGTGGCATCAGACCACCAGAGCGAACTCGATCCAAACTAGCGCTGACTTTAGCCGAGCGTGAAACCATCTCACGTGGCCTAGCAAGCGGTCAATCCATGAGATCGATTGCCACTGAGTTAGGTCGTTCGCCTTCCACGATTAGTCGTGAGATTGGTCGTAATGGTGATCCAAAGAGTTATCGAGCCAATCAATCGGATCAGGCTGCCTGGGATCGAGCACATCGCCCGCAGACTTGTAAACTGGTATTAAATAAAACCCTAGCTCATCTGGTGGCAGATAAACTGCAGCACTACTGGTCGCCACAACAGATCGCCGGCTGGCTAAAAGAGACTTATCCAGATCAGGAGGACTATCAAGTGTCACACGAAACGATCTACCTTAGCCTCTTCATCCAAGCCCGCGGAGCCTTAAAGAAAGAGCTCACACAGCATTTACGACGTACCCGCATCATGCGCCGCTCACGTCATCACACTCTGAAAGATCGGGATCTAGGCAGCATCAAGGATGCCATCCCTATTAGAGAGCGGCCAGCTGAGGCGGAAGATCGAGCTGTTCCCGGTCACTGGGAAGGCGATCTTTTATATGGGGATGCCAATAGTCAGATCGCCACTCTCGTAGAGCGCCAAACCCGTTATGTGATGCTAGTCAAGGTGGCTCGTAAAGACAGTGAGACGGTGGTTAATGCACTTATCAAGCATGCCCGCAAGTTACCGCAAGAGCTCTACAAATCCTTAACTTGGGATCGAGGTATAGAGATGGCTCAGCACAAACGCTTTACTCTAGCTACCGATGTGCAAGTGTACTTTTGTGATCCTCAGCATCCATGGCAACGAGGGTCTAATGAAAATACCAATGGGCTATTAAGGCAGTACTTCCCTAAAGGTATGAGCTTAGCTAACTACTCTCAAGCCAAACTCAATGCAGTAGCAAGGCAATTAAATGAACGCCCTAGAAAAACACTAAACTATCAAACACCGGCAGAACGTTTTGCCCTAACTGTTGCATCGACGGGTTGAAATCAAGGCCGAACTGAGACGGTCAAACACACAAAATATTTGATTTTGAGTGACTGCAATTACCTCAAAAGGGGTCACTACCCACTAGGAGTGGGCAATTCTTTTAAGGCGACATAAATGACCCTTTTGAAATAGATTCTGCCGACGATTTTGACCGCAACTATCGCTTACCTGCGGAAACGATTCACTATTTTAGTCTGTATAAAAAGATAGGAAACCCATGCTGGTGGCGGAGAGGGAGGGATTCGAACCCTCGGTAGGTTTGACCCTACGCCTGATTTCGAGTCAGGTACATTCGACCACTCTGCCACCTCTCCGAACCGAAGTGCAATTATAGCTTTGGTGTTGGTTACAGTTGCAGGCCTTATTTAATAATGGGCTTGAGATTATCTAAACCGCCTAAGTATGGCTGCAATGCCTTAGGAATCGAGATACTGCCATCAACTTGCTGGTGATTCTCAATCAACGCTACCAGCGCTCTGCCTACTGCCAAACCAGAGCCATTTAAGGTGTGAACTAGTTCGGGTTTGCCTTGACCAACCTTAAATCTAGCTTGCATACGCCTTGCTTGAAAGTCGCCCATGCTAGAGCAAGAGCTAATTTCGCGATAAGCGTGCTGCGAAGGCACCCACACCTCTAAGTCATAAGTTTTGGCGCTACCAAAACCCATGTCACCCGTACAGAGCAACACTTTTCTATAGGGTAGCTCAAGTAATTCCAAAATCTTTTCGGCGTGGCCAGTAAGCTCCTCTAATGCTTGCATAGAATCTTCTGGTTTGGTGATTTGTACCAACTCAACCTTATCAAACTGATGTTGACGGATCATGCCGCGAACATCTCGCCCATAGCTACCCGCTTCAGAACGAAAGCATGGTGTATGCGCTACAAATTTCATTGGTAAATTGTCGGCATTTACAATCTCGTCACGTACTAAATTTGTAACCGGTACCTCCGCAGTTGGAATAAGGTAAAAGTTCTCGGTACGAACCCCCCCATCGTCATCCTCTCCACCCATTTGACGGGGAACCTTAAATAGATCCTCCTCAAATTTTGGTAACTGCCCAGTGCCGCGCATTGACGCAGCATTAACCATATACGGCGCATAGATCTCTTGGTACTCGTGCTGTGTTGTATGAATATCAAGCATAAATTGCGCTAGCGCACGGTGCAACCTGGCGATCGGCCCCTTTAGGACTACAAAGCGTGAGCCGCTAATTTTGGCAGCAACTTCAAAATCCAGTCCAAGTGGCCCACCTAAATCTACGTGGTCTTGAATCTCAAAATCAAATATAGGAGCATTGCCCCAACGCTTGACTTCTTTATTCTCTTTCTCATCCTTGCCGACAGGAACTGCTTCATCTGGCAGATTGGGAATGCCCATTAAAAAATCAGAAATCTCCACCTGCAAAATGGTCAAGCGCGCTACTCCGGACTCCATATCTACATTAATCTGACTCGCTTCAGCTATCTCAGTAGATGCATCTTCGCCACGACCTTTTTTCATGCCAATGGCTTTAGCCAGTTGATTGCGTTTAGCCTGCAATTCTTCAGTGCGCGTTTGCAAAGTTTTGCGCTCAGTTTCTAAGGCATTGAATTTCTCAACATCTAACTGAAATTTGCGGGTAGCCAAGCGCGCTTGAACTGCAGCGATATCTTTACGGAGTAATTGCGGATCAATCATGTATTGCTCTATTAGTAAGTTGGTGCTAAAGCCTCTATTTTAAGCGTAAGACTTCAGCCCCAGCAGGGGGAATAAAGGTAAAGCGGTTAGCGGGCAGAATGACATTTAACTGCATCTTATCTAGAGTCACCAGAACTATGCTGCCCAGTCCATCAACAAGTTCCAGGGCTTTTGGCAGACCGTTGGCCATGCCCACAGAAATTTTGGTGTAAGGCAGATCATTGCCACCCTTAACACCGGGATCTTTTTTGGGAGTCAGGCCCACCCACTTCATGCCTAGATGTTCCTCGCCCTCCACTAAATCAAAATGTTGATCAAGTGAGGCCTCACCAAAAAGAATGGCTGCGGGTGTTGAGGCCAGAGCTTGACCAGCGGATCTAAAAGTCGCTTGATTGAGATCCTTATCCCAGAGAATTAATTGTTTACCATCAGCAATTAGTTTTTGTTCATACGGTTTTTGAGTGTCCCAGATAAAACGGCCAGGACGCTGAAATACGAACTGACCTTGGGTTTGACGAATTACTTTCAAGCCCTTATCTTGCGGCTCATTTGGTTTTGGAGAGCGCAACTGCTGTTGTACAAACTCCCCTTCGGCAGTTTTAGAGTTACGCACAAATTGACGTAGTTGCTCTGAACCACTTTCAACATCAATTGCAAATACATTGCTAGAGATTAAACCCATGATAATTGCAATCGATAGCGTAGAAATCAATCTTTTCAAAATTACCACCCTATTCAGACGAGCGATGAAGAATTTCACGATTTCCGCCATTACCCATTTTGGATACTAGGCCCGCTTTTTCCATATCTTCTAATAAGCGAGCTGCGCGGTTATAGCCAATACGTAAGTGGCGCTGTACCAAAGAGATTGATGGTCTTTTGTTATCTAGCACGATAGCTACCGCTTGATCATACAAAGGATCGGATTCACCTCCGCCGTCACCAGTAAGGGCATCCATAGTAGATTCATCGGCGCCCTCGAGAACACCATCAATATAATTTGCTTCACTCTTCTCTTTAAGCCACTCCACAACACGATGCACTTCATCATCAGATACAAATGCGCCGTGCACCCGAACAGGTAAGCCGGTACCTGGAGCCATATAGAGCATGTCACCCATACCGAGAAGGGCTTCCGCGCCCTGCTGATCTAAGATGGTCCGACTATCAATCTTGCTGCTCACTTGAAAAGAAATACGGGTTGGTACATTGGCCTTAATCAACCCAGTAATGACATCCACGCTAGGGCGTTGAGTAGCCAGTACCAAGTGAATACCTGCGGCACGCGCCTTTTGAGCAATGCGGGCAATTAACTCTTCAATCTTTTTACCTTGAACCATCATTAAGTCTGCAAGCTCATCAATCACAATCACAATCACAGGAGCCTTATAAATTGGCTCTGGATCATCTGGAGTTAAGCTAAATGGATTGGTGAGTTTCTCGCCCTTTTCTTCTGCTTCCAAAATTTTCTTATTGAAGCCGGCCAAATTGCGCACACCAAACTTGCTCATCAATTTGTAGCGGCGCTCCATCTCATTGACCGCCCAATTAAGCGCGTTATACGCCTGCTTCATATCGGTTACTACCGGGCAAAGTAAATGGGGAATCTTGTCATACATCGCCATTTCCAACATCTTGGGATCGATCATGATGAGACGTACCTCATCAGGCTTAGCCTTGAAGAGAATCGACAAAATCATGGCATTAATACCAACTGATTTACCAGCGCCAGTAGTGCCCGCTACCAAGCAGTGAGGCATCTTCGCCAAGTCAGCAACCATTGGGTTGCCAGAAATGTCTTTACCTAAAGCCAGAGTCAATAGCGAATGGTTATCGTTGTAAATTTGTGAAGTCAAAATCTCAGACAGGTAAACAGACTGGCGTGTTGGGTTTGGCAACTCCAAAGCCATACAAGTTTTACCGGGAATAGTCTCCACTACACGCATGCTCACTACACCAAGTGAGCGCGCTAAGTCGCGTGAAAGATTAACAATCTGATTTCCCTTGACACCTACCGCTGGATCAATCTCATAACGGGTTACCACTGGACCTGGATAGGCAGCGATGACTTTAACTTCAACGTTAAATTCTGCAAGCTTGCGCTCAATTAAGCGAGAAGTGAACTCCAGAACATCTGCTGAGATGGTCTCTTTGATTTCAGGCACGGGATCAAGCAAAGCCAAAGGAGGCAATTCTGAATCAGGGATATCCACAAATAACGGTTGTTGTTTTTCACGCTCTACACGTGCGCTCTTCGGAATTTCTACCGGAGTTCGAACAATATGTACCGGAGTGGCAATTTCTACGCGCCCACGAAACTCCTCCACAAACTCCTCTCGCTCCTCTGCCGCCACTTCTCCCAATTTACGATCTGCCATACCATCACGACGTTGGCGCAAGCGGTAATAGGCTAACTCCAAGGTGCGACCGACCTTTTCAGCAACATCTAACCAAGAAAAGTGCAGAAATAACGACAAACCAGCACAAAGACCAAACAGCAAAACGATGGTGGAGCCTGTAAAGCCCAGTGACATTTGAAGGGGGTCACCGATTAACTCACCCAAAATACCCCCTGGAGGCCTAGGAAGCTCCCAGCTCAGTGAATGCAGGCGGATGGACTCAAGACCCATGCTACTAATTAAAGTCAGCCCAAAGCCCAGCCAACGAATGACTAATGAGTCTGGTTTTGCCTCTGGATCTACTGGCAAAGGGATGCTCCAGAGCTCACGCCACCCATTTAGAACGCGACGTCCAAATAAAACAACCCACCAAAAGGCAGAAATGCCGAAAATATAGAGCATTAAGTCGGCTGCATAGGCCCCAAATCGACCGCCCAGATTCTTAGGGGTCTCAAAACTGGCATGAGACCAGGCTGGATCCGCCTTGGAATAAGTAATCAAAATAGCAAATAAACCCAGGCAAAGCCCGCAGGAGATGAACCAGCGCGCCTCAAGCAATAGACGGGGCATCCTCCCATGGCCATTATTTTCAGGCAACTGAGGAGCCAAGGGGATTTTCGACTTCGGGTTTACGGTTCTAGCCATGTTCTGGTGATTGTAAACAAGCAAATCTATAATTTGGTAATGACGACAAATATCCCAAAACACTCCAAAGTTCTAATTCTCGGATCTGGCCCTGCTGGGTATACCGCAGCTGTATATGCAGCGCGAGCCAATCTAAAGCCCACCCTCATCACTGGAATCGCTCAGGGAGGTCAGTTAATGACCACTACTGATGTGGAAAACTGGCCAGCCGACCCAGATGGCGTCCAAGGTCCAGAGTTGATGGGTCGCTTTTTACAGCATGCGGAACGATTTAATACTGAAATTATTTTTGATCATATTCATACCGCTGCTTTGACAGAAAAACCCATTCGCTTAGTGGGCGACTCTGGCACTTACACTTGTGATGCACTAATTATTTCTACTGGAGCTTCTGCGCAGTATCTTGGTCTACCAAGTGAAGAAGCATTTATGGGGCGTGGCGTTTCAGGTTGCGCTACTTGTGATGGTTTTTTCTATCGCGATCAAGATGTGTGCGTAGTCGGCGGTGGCAATACCGCTGTTGAAGAAGCGCTCTACCTTACTGGCATTGCAAATAAAGTGACGGTCATTCATCGTCGCGATACATTTCGCGCGGAACCTATTTTGAATGATCGCCTGATGGCAAAAGTTGGGGAAGGCAAAGTAGAGCTTAAATTAAATTCCACCCTTGATGAAGTTCTTGGTGATGAAAGGGGTGTCACTGGCGTGCGCATTACAAAACAAGATGGCAGCACAGAAGATATTGCCGTTACCGGGGCCTTTATAGCAATTGGCCACAAACCCAATACCGAGTTATTTATTGGGCAACTTGAGATGAATAACGGCTATATTAAGACGCATTCTGGCTTAGAGGGCAATGCTACTGCCACCAATATTCCGGGCGTCTTTGCCGCTGGCGATGTGCAAGACCATATTTATCGTCAAGCCATCACGAGTGCTGGAACAGGCTGCATGGCGGCATTAGACGCGCAGCGTTACTTGGAGTCGCTTTCTTAAAAAACTGTAAGTTAAATTTACCTTGAGAATTCAAGATAAAAAAACGCCTAGCTTTGCTAGGCGTTTTACTTTACTACTACTCCCCAGGGAGCTTTGCTCTTATGGCACTTATTTTCTTATCTAGCTAAAGGTAATAAAGGCACAATGAGCAATGCCACGATATTAATAATTTTAATAAGTGGGTTTACGGCAGGGCCAGCAGTATCCTTGTAAGGGTCACCTACAGTGTCGCCCGTAACCGCCGCCTTATGGGCTTCGGAACCTTTGCCCCCAAAGTGACCTTCTTCGATATATTTTTTGGCATTATCCCAAGCGCCACCACCAGTGCACATAGAGATCGCTACAAACAAGCCCGTTACGATCGTACCCATGAGTAAGCCACCCAGTGCAGCGGGTCCCAATAAAAGGCCGACTGCAATTGGTGCTACCACTGGTAAAAGTGAGGGAACAATCATTTCTTTAATGGCTGCTGAAGTAAGCATATCTACTGCCTTGCCGTATTCTGGTTTTGCAGTACCTTCCATAATTCCAGGAATCTCTCTGAACTGTCGGCGCACCTCCTCAACCACAGCACCCGCACAACGCCCTACCGCCTCCATGGCCATCGCACCAAATAAATAAGGAATCATGCCGCCAATAAAGAGACCGATGATGACCATATGGTTAGAAAGATCAAAGGAGACTTGTTGGCCAATAGATTCCAAAGCGTGGGTGTAATCAGCAAAAAGCACCAGAGCAGCCAAACCTGCCGAACCAATGGCATACCCCTTGGTGACCGCCTTGGTCGTGTTACCAACCGCATCCAATGGGTCGGTAATATCACGTACGGATTGGGGTAAACCAGCCATCTCTGCAATACCGCCAGCGTTATCAGTAATGGGGCCATAGGCATCGAGGGCAACTACAATACCCGCCATCGACAACATGGCCGTTGCTGCAATAGCAATTCCATAAATACCAGCCAGCCAATACGCCGCATAGATTGCTGCGCAAACAAACAGCACGGGGTAAGCAGTCGACTTCATGGATATACCTAAACCGGCGATGATATTGGTGCCATGGCCTTTGGTTGAAGCTTCTGCAATATGTTGTACTGGTTTAAATTGCGTGCCAGTGTAGTACTCAGTAATCCATACCAAGCCTGCAGTTAGCACTAAACCAACCACCGTAGACCCGAACAAGCGCCACTGACTACCAAGGATACCTAAGGCATCATCAGGCATGATGAAATTGGTCACAAAATAAAAGGCGATGAGTGAAATGCCGCCAGCCACAATCAAGCCCTTATACAAAGCTGGCATCACATTTTTCATGCCAGGCGTCGCCTTAACAAAAGAACAGCCAATGATCGAGGCAATAATAGAGACGCCGCCCAGAACCAGCGGATAGACAATTGCGGCAACTGGCGCACTGGCAACCATCAGCGCTCCCAGAACCATTGTTGCAATTAACGTCACTGCATATGTTTCAAATAAATCGGCGGCCATGCCAGCGCAATCACCAACGTTATCGCCAACATTATCCGCAATCACCGCTGGGTTACGGGGGTCATCTTCTGGAATGCCTGCTTCGACTTTTCCAACTAGATCTGCACCCACATCGGCACCTTTAGTAAAGATGCCGCCACCTAGCCGCGCAAAGATAGAAATTAAAGACGATCCAAATGCCAAACCAATTAATGGATGTAGAACTGACGAAAGGTCTTGACCTGCCCCCATGGAGACTAAGAACATAAAGAAGAGACTGACGCCCAGTAAGCCAAGGCCCACCACTAACATGCCAGTAATGGCCCCACCCTTAAAGGCTACATTCAGAGCCTCGTTCATTCCTTTGGTAGCAGCCTCAGCGGTGCGCACATTTGCTCGTACCGAAACATTCATCCCAATAAAACCACAAGCGCCGGAAAGTACTGCGCCAATGACAAAGCCCATGGCAGTTGCAAAATCCAAAAAGAGGGCAATTAAAACCGTGAGAACGACCCCAACAATGGCAATAGTTTTGTATTGGCGCGACAAGTAGGCGGCAGCGCCCAACTGAATCGCCTCGGCAATTTCTTGCATTCTGGCATTGCCAGTACTTTGCCTCAGAATCCAGCGGCGCATCACAAAACCATAAATCACCGCTAAAACTCCACACGCCAAGGCAAAATACAAGCCTAAAGTGATATTACTCATGCTTGAACTCCTTAAAATTTGATCTAAATTGTTTTGTATCTAGCGCCCATGTCAGCCAGCTTTCCGAAAGCGATAAACTAGAGCTAATAAGCTGTATCAGTATGTAGCAGAATCACTACCCCAGCTCTTTTTTAAGATCAGGGTATTTACTAATCACTATCCGGAGTATGTATGAGTCTTGACAAGGTCAAACCAGGTAAAAAAATCCCCGAATGCTTTAACGTCATTATTGAGATCCCAATGAATGCCGATCCAATAAAATATGAGGTGGATAAAGAAAGTGGTGCGATTTTTGTTGACCGCTTTATGGGTACTGCAATGCACTATCCCTGCAACTACGGTTATATTCCCAAAACCATTGCGGGTGACGGGGATCCAGTTGATGTTCTTGTCATCACTCCTTTTCCCTTAATTCCTGGTGTAGTTGTAAGCTGCCGTGCAATTGGCGTGCTTCTAATGGAAGATGAAGGCGGTCAAGATGCCAAGTTATTGGCCGTACCTGAAGACCGCATTCTGCCAATCTATACCCACTGGCAAAAACCAGAGGATATGAATCCTTTGCGCTTGAACCAAATTCAGCATTTCTTCGAGCACTACAAAGATCTCGAACCAGGAAAATGGGTAAAAATTAAAGGTTGGGCCGGTGTAGCTGATGCTCATAAAGAAATACTTGAGGGTATCGAAGGTTATGCACAGTCAGAGAAATAATTATTCCCTAACAAATTTTTATTAGTTTGATTTTTGGAAGTGAGCTCACAAAAAATCGCCTTAGCGCAAATCAACCCTCTTTTGGGTGATTTGCCGGGCAACGCTCAGCTCATTTTCGAAGCTGCTTCTGAGGCTTGTAATAAAGGCGCCACTCTTGTATTAACGCCCGAGCTCTCGCTTACAGGCTACCCTCCAGAGGACCTATTACTCCGCCCCGCCTTTATTGAAGCGGCCGACCGTGAGCTCAACCGTTTAATGCATGAGCTCAAAAAATTCCCAAAACTAACCGTTATTGTTGGTCACCCTAAAAAAACCTCTGTTGGATTACAAAATTACGCTTCTGTTTTACGTGATGGGAAAGTAATTGCAAGTTACGCAAAACAAGAACTCCCCAACCACGAAGTATTTGACGAGGTACGCTATTTCACGCCAGGCAATCAAGCTTGTGTTTTTGAAAACGAAGGCATTCAATTTGGATTAATACTTTGTGAGGATGCCTGGCATGCAGGCCCCTCCAAACAAGCACATGCTGCAGGTGCGCAAATTTTGCTCGTTCTTAATGCCTCGCCCTATCATCTGAAAAAAGAAGTGCTGCGCATTGAGGTGCTACGCCAACATATCGCCCAAACCAAAATGCCTTTGGTCTACATCAACGCAGTAGGCGGGCAGGATGAATTGGTTTTTGATGGTGGATCATTTGCAATGAATGCTCAGGGTGAAGTGGTGATGTCAATGCCCCAGTTTGAGACTGGACTTGGCATAGTCCACGTCAACCCCCGCGCACAAATAGACATCGGCGTGATTACTCCAACACCTAGTGTTGAAGCTCAGGCTTATCAGGCCTTAGTCTTGGGTGTACGTGACTACATAAACAAGAATCATTTTCCTGGTGTCATCATTGGCTTATCGGGTGGAGTCGATTCTGCTTTAGTGCTGGCTATTGCAGTAGATGCCCTTGGGGCAGATAAGGTGCGAGCAGTCATGATGGCTTCGCGCTACACCGCAGATATTTCTTGGATTGATGCTCGAGAAATGGCAAATAATGTTCAAGTTCAGTACGATGAAATTCCAATTAGCGGCCCTGTGGACGCCTTCGAACAATCCTTAGCAGAGCAATTTAGAGGTATGAAGGCGGATGCTACAGAAGAAAATATTCAAGCACGAGTGCGTGGCACGCTCCTAATGGCACTCTCCAACAAAACAGGTCGACTCGTACTAACCACTGGCAATAAAAGTGAGATGGCCGTGGGCTATTGCACGCTTTATGGAGATATGGCTGGTGGTTTTGCAGTGATTAAAGATATCGCCAAAACTTTGGTATACCGACTCTGCGCCTACCGCAATAGTATTGCCCCGATTATTCCAGAGCGTATTCTGACTCGCGCCCCTTCTGCTGAATTACGGCCAGACCAAACGGATCAAGACAGTCTGCCCTCATACGAAGTTTTGGATGGCATCGTAGAGCGCTACATGGAGCAAAATCAATCTATCGAACAAATCGTGGCCGCTGGATTCGACGCTCAGAGCGTTGAAAAGGTGACTCGCTTAATTAAGCTCAATGAGTACAAGCGACGCCAATCTCCACCGGGAGTGCGTGTCACTACCCGCGCCTTTGGTCGCGACTGGAGATACCCTATTACCTCCCAATTTAGAGCCTAAAATTCTTCTAATCGCCACATCTCAGGTATCGAGTAGGAGTTCTAGGTATGATTGGTGTATTAAGGGGAATATATGAAACTCATCACATCCATTATTAAACCATTCAAACTTGACGAAGTTCGTGAAGCCTTAGCGGAAGTAGGAGTCACAGGCCTCACTGTTACAGAGGTAAAAGGTTTCGGACGCCAGAAAGGCCATACAGAACTGTATCGTGGTGCCGAGTATGTTGTTGACTTTCTACCCAAGGTAAAAGTTGAAGTCGTAGTGGCCAGCGATCGTGTTGAAGCCACCATTGAGGCAATTACTAAAGCCGCTCGCACTGGCAAGATTGGTGACGGGAAGATTTTTGTCAGCCCTATTGAACAAGCAATCCGGATTCGTACTGGTGAAACTAACGAATCAGCAGTTTAAGTAAAGAGTCTTGGGGCTCTAACTCCTGATGGAGTTAGCGGAATTCTGAATCAGACTGGTTTGTGGGTGCCGCCACACTAGCTGGCTCTAAAATTAATGTTTTGGTATTCGGATTTGTAAGACGCACCTTTGCGCCTTGAAAGTAAACATCCACTTGGTTTAATCCACCAGTGAGCAATTTAAAAGGTGGCTTGCCATAAAAAGAGCCTCCTACCCCAGGGTCAACCATTTTACTTTGGCTCTTACCCGTAACATCCACTACGCAAATGACCTGCCTAGCTTTGACTTGAACATACACTATATCAGCGGCTTTACGTGGTGCCTCAGGTTTGTAACTGGCAATCGCCACATCTTCAGCGGGACAAGTGGGCATCAAATCTGGTGCGCTGTTTACGGGAGTAGAGGCGGATACCTCAACTGGGGCAGTGCTCGTAGCTGCAGCTGTCTCTAGCGGTGCGGCTGGTAGGGTTGACTCAAGAACTTCTTCACTTGCTACTAACACTTCCTCTACTGGCTCAGGAAAAAATAGTGGGCGTAAATTGATAATAGAAAATACAACCGCCGCTATCAGACTAAGCCAAAGCACCCTGCGCTTCTGAGGGTTTGGTTTATTTTCCCCAGTCGCTTGAGTTAAAGTCTGCAATACGGTTTCTGTTTTTATTGGCTTAACTGCAACTGCAGATTTGTTTTTAAATTTAGGTTCAACGGGCATTTTTAAATTGTTGATCGCTACCTGCTCTTTTAAGATCTCACCATAATCAAATGCCTCCTCATCTTTTATACCCAATATTCCAGCCACTTTTTTAGCGGCAGTGATTTTTACTTGAGACCCATAAAAAGAACTCTGTTCACCATTTTCAAGCTGCTCTACTTGTCGAGCTGACAAGCACGCTTGTGCCGCAAGAGCCTTAGCGCTTAAACCGAGCGCCTCCCTGCCTTTTGTAAAGGCCTCATGACGAATGACCGGAAGTTTTGCGTGATTTTTCATGGCCTGCTTGAATGTTAAATTTAAAAAAGCATTTTTCATTAGCCTAACAGCCAACTATGACTGTATATGTCAGTCATATATGCTGCATCGCAACAATAAATGAGTCCGGCCACACTTTCGAAAATTACAGAAACCACTGCACCGACCCCTATCTCACGGCACAATAGAGCTTTTAGACATTTCTTTTTCTGGAGTAATCAACGCATGAAACCCCTTAATGAACGCTCACGCCACGTAACCGAAGGGGTTATGCGCGCACCTAACCGTTCGATGTACTACGCGATGGGCTACCAAGAGAAGGATTTTGCTAAGCCGATGGTTGGGGTTGCTAATGGTCACTCGACCATTACACCTTGCAATAGCGGTCTGCAAAAACTGGCTGATGCTGCAGTTGAGGCCCTAGAAGAGGCTGGTGCAAAAGCCCAGTTATTTGGAACACCTACTGTATCTGATGGAATCGGCATGGGTACAGAAGGCATGAAATACTCCCTGATCTCGCGTGAAGTCATCGCAGACAGTATTGAAACCTGCGTGAATGGGCTTTGGCAAGATGGTGTGGTGGTGATTGGTGGTTGCGATAAAAATATGCCTGGCGGAATGATGGCCATGGCGCGCACCAATGTTCCCAGTATCTATGTTTACGGCGGCACCATTAAGCCTGGCCACTTTAAAGGCAAGGAATTGAATATCGTCTCCGCATTTGAGGCGGTTGGTGAATTTACCTCCGGCAGAATGAGTGAAGAGGATCTTAAGGGCGTAGAACAACACGCCTGTCCAGGTAGCGGTTCTTGTGGTGGCATGTACACCGCAAATACCATGAGTTCTTCTTTTGAAGCGCTTGGCATGAGTCTGCCTTATTCCTCTACCATGTCAAATGTGGACGAAGAAAAGGTCGCTAGTGCAGCGCAATCTGCCCGTGTATTGGTCCAAGCGATTAAAAATAATCTTCGTCCGCGCGATATCATTACCAAGAAATCCATTGAAAATGCCGTGAGCATCATCATGGCAGTTGGCGGCTCTACCAACGCAGTCTTGCATTATTTAGCCATCACAAGCGCTGCTGAAATTGACTGGACAATTGATGATTTCGAGCGTATTCGTCAGCGAGTTCCCGTCATTGTGGATATGAAACCCTCAGGTACTTACCTTGCAACTGACTTGCATGAAGCCGGTGGCATTCCCCAAGTAATGAAACTCTTATTGGATGGCGGTCTCTTACACGGCGATTGCATTACGATCACCGGACAAACTATTGCGGAAGTGCTGAAAGATGTTCCATCGGTACCACGCACAGATCAAAAAGTGATTCGCACACTGGATAACCCAATGTACAAACAAGGTCACTTAGCGATTCTCAAAGGTAATATTTCACCTGAGGGCTGTGTTGCCAAAATTACTGGCCTCAAAAACCCGTCGATTACAGGTCCAGCGCGCGTTTTTGATTCTGAGGATGATGCAATGGCAGCTATCATGGCTCAAGATATTAAAGATGGTGATGTTGTCGTGATTCGCTATGAAGGTCCTAAAGGTGGCCCTGGAATGCGCGAGATGCTTGCCCCCACCTCTGCTTTGGTTGGCCAAGGTCTTGGTGAGTCTGTGGGCCTCATTACTGATGGACGATTCTCTGGCGGTACCTGGGGCATGGTTGTTGGTCACGTTGCCCCTGAGGCTTTTGTAGGGGGTGTAATAGCCCTTATTAATGAAGGTGACTCTGTCACTATTGATGCGCACAAGCTCCTGATTCAGCTTAATGTCAGCGATGAAGAAATTGCTAAACGTCGAGCCACTTGGAAGCAGCCCAAGCCACGCTACACGCGAGGATTGCTGGCTAAGTATGCTTACCTAGCCAGCAGCGCTAGTAAAGGCGCTGTAACAGATTTAAACCTAGGTTAAGTCAAGGCAGCTTAACAAAACTAAGTCTTAAAACAAAAGCCCCTCAGTTCAAATTGAACTGAGGGGCTTTTTACATCCTATACAAAACTCCGCCTGAAAAGATACCTATGATGTTTATCTTTTTACTTTGAAACGCCCATTGCATTCACTGGCATCTTTACTTCTACTTCGCCTGCTTTAGCAAACTTAAGTTTGACTGGAATACTTTCACCAGCGGCTAAGGGGGCTTTGATATTAATGAACATTAAATGCAAACCACCTGGCTTTAGCTCAACAAAGCTACCTGCCGGTACAGAAATATCTTTGACCTGGCGCATTTTCATGATGTTGCCGTCCATGGCCATTTCATGCAACTGTACTTCTCCTGCCACTGGTGAGCTCACAGAGACCAATTGATCGGCAGTACCAGTATTTTCAATTTTCATAAAACCACCGGCGACCTGCTGACCTGGAACGGTTGCGCGAGTATAGGCATTCTCAATTTGTAGGGATCCGACTTTGGCATTTTGGGCTTGGGTTAAGCTACTGAAACCTAAGCACACTACAGAAACTAATAAAACCCTTAATAAAGTGTTGCTTTTCATTGGTGCATCCTCCTAATAAAACATTAAACCCGAAGACCTTCCTCGGGCGCTTTTCAATACCCAAATCCAATTCAATGCTGACGTGAAGATAGTGGTAAATTTCACCCGCTGACTTCTTTTAAAGACTATGGTAATTCTTCGCATTCTCCTCTTCATTATTGCCCTTCATTCTTCAATGGCTATTGCAGCACTAGAGGTTGGGCAGGCCGCCCCCAATATTGAGGGCCATCTTGTCAACGGAAAGCCATTTAATTTAAGCGCCAATAAGGGTAAGGTTGTTTTAGTCAATTTCTGGGCTAGCTGGTGCGAGCCTTGTAGGGAAGAAATGCCTATCATCGAGGCGTACCTAAGGAAAAATAAGGCAAAAGGGTTGGAGGTCTTAGCCATCAGCATGGACAGACCTTCAGATCTTGAGCAGGCAAATAAGATCATGGAAAACTACTCCTTTCTATCTGCAGATAAAAAACATATCGACTTTTCTGGATACGGCAGGATTTGGCGCATACCAAGTACCTTCATTATTGATAAGCAGGGCGTCTTAAAAAAGAATGGACTCACCGGGGACCCTCAGGTTGATCTCAAGATTCTAGAGGAAGCCATTACCCCACTACTCTAATTATTCTTTAAAACGATACCCTTACGCCCATTGAGGCAATGTATGAAGGTACAAGTTGAATACCGTTGACGTTTTGATAAACCGGTAATTGCACATTGGCATAAACCTGAGTTTTTTCAGTTAAGCGATAGAGTACTCCAGGAGTTAAGTAGGCTAAAGTACCACCGGTTGCCCATGTGTCTGCGGCAGTACCGCTATCGGCACGTTTATTTAAAACATTTAACTGTAAGGTTGGCACCCACTTTTCAAAGCCCTGGTAATTCATACCCAAATTCAAGTTCGCTGCATTGCCTGGGCGATATGAACCGCCCAGATTTCCATTAACACCTACCAAGGAATTGGGAACTGACTGAACCATCACGGCAGCTTGATATTGCACCTGAGCAAAATATCCCCAATCATCAAGATCATTAATTAAGCCAAATTTATAAATGCCTAGAATGGCATCGGTAGATCCTGTACCAGCCTGCAAACCTGGGTCAATTGCGGTTTGTCCAGATCCGCTGGCTAAGGTGCCAGTTTGACTTCTACTCCCCGTAGGAAGTTTGATGCCATACTGAAAACCCCAATCCTTTTGCTCAGCAAGCCCAAAATACCGACCGATAATTTTCATGTCGCCAATCCCAGAAGTTTGAGAGCTGTATGCACCATTTCCTGGCGTGGGCGGCGGAGTATCTCCATCCGCATAGGCTCCCAATGTATTGTGGTTACGCATAATGTATGGAAGGGCTGCTGTGACGCCCCAACTTTCACCATTGTTATAGTCCAACGATGCCGTTACATAATTATTTTGCGTATACCCCTCAACCTCGGCATTTTGCCCAGTATTAGGATTGGCTGTAGTGGCAGCCTGTCCTTGAGAAATACCCTGTTTGCCGTAACGTAATTTATTCTGATTCAAGGTGTCATACCGAACGTCCAGGGTCCAACCTTCATTCATGCCCATGCCTTGTGTACCAATATCAGTATTTAAACTACATCCACAACTAGCGCAAGCCATTGCACCTACAGCAGGGAATACCAAAACCATTGCTACTGCTATTTTTTTTAATTTCATTTTCTTTTTTTCACGCAACTCAACGACAACACTTTGTCAATTACATAGCTAGGCTATGCCCCAATAAATAACTTAGGCTTGTGTTGGAGGTGCCGCAGAGGGCGGAGATAACCAGATAGCAAGGGGTCTTGGCGATTGGTAGAAAAGCTGAGGCAACAGCGCTAAAGATTGCGGTGCCTGGAACTTCAAATGGGTATTAAAGGTGGGTGTAATACTCGTATGCGCAACACAGTAAGGACAGGGTTGAGTTTGATCCGCCTGGTCCAACTGAGAGTCAGCTTGAGAGTCAGCTTGAATCCTCAACTCCATCTTGCTGCCATCAACTGTACAGATTTCCATGGCAAAGCCTTGACCATGTTTGACTATGGATGCCGCTTGAGAAAGGGTTGGTGCAAGCGCACTCATGAGAATCGATGTTACGGCGATCCAGTGAATGAGTTTGCGAGTTCGGGCATGCATAGTGAGGCTAGTTTATCCCATATTTAGCGAGGCAAATTGAACAAAGGGGCCGTAGCCCCTTTGTCTTGATTTCTACTGGCCTTAAAAACTTAGGCAGCGTTCTTATTTGCCTCTTCAATAAAGCGCTTACGAGCTGGTGCCAATATGAATTTGGCCGCAATTGCAGCGCCGATGGTCACTACTGCCCCAACGATAAACACCACATTCCAATTACCACCTGCGGACAATACAGACGCTAAAGGCACGATTAAAGATGCAGTCCCTTTAGCTGTATATAAAGTCCCTGCATTTCCAGCTGCGTTCTTGACGCCGAATGTATCGGCACAGATTGCTGGAAAGATGGAGAAAATCTCACCCCAGAACAAAAAGATCAGAGCAGCAAATGTCATAAAGGCATATGGGTCATGGCCAAACTGCATGAGACCTAACATCGCCAAACCTTCGCCTAAAAAGACAAAGAACATCGTATTTTCGCGACCAATTCTATCGGAAATAAGGCCGCACAAGGGGCGGGTAAATCCATTACATAGATTATCGATAGATAAGGTTAGCGTTAACAAAGGCAATGTTGCGCCAAAGAACATCATTGGCAATTTAGCTAAGCCATAATCTTTAGCAATCGGGCCAATTTGCGCTGTAACCATAAGACCGCCAGCGGCCACCACCACAAAAATTGCATAGATTAGCCAAAACAAGGGCTTCTTGATCATCTGGCCAGAAGTGTAATCAACCTTTGTCGTCACAATGCGTGGCATAGCCTGAATACCAGTTGGTGGAGTTGGTTTCACCATTAGCAAAGCTAGTAAGAAGATAAATGCGCCCTGTGCAAGACCAAAAAAGAGGAAAGCATGCTCATATCCGTCACTCAAAATCATATTGCCGATAGGAATAACTGTAATTGCAGCGCCGGCGCCAAAGCCTGCTGCCGTCAAACCTGCCGCTAAACCGCGCTTATCTGGAAACCACTTCAAGGCATTACCAACGCATGTTCCGTACACACACCCAGCTCCAATACCAGCAACCACAGCTGCAACATAAAGCATTTCAATAGAGGTGGCATAGCTATCAAGTACCCAGCCAGTTGCGGCGAATACAGAACCAATCAAGATAACGATACGGGGACCAAACTTATCTACCATCCAGCCTTCAACTGGAACCAGCCAAGTTTCAACAACAATAAAAATTGAAAAGGAAAGTTGAATTGCAGATAAAGCCCAACCAGTTTTAATTTGGATAGGATTTACAAACAAAGTCCACGCATATTGAAGATTTGCAACCAAGCCCATACAAATAATTCCGAAAATTAATTGCATCCAGCGGTTGTGCCAAGGTTTAGTCACGATCTACGTTCTCCTAAAAAACTTTTTTATAAATGCATCGAGCCATTAAATATGGCATCCGTAATTTTTGAGCATTTCAATCATTATGATCTTGATACCCATCAAGTATTTACTAAATCGGCACTAGTGAATACCCTCGACAACCACAAAATATATCAAGGCTTTTACTTGATGTTGGTTTTATTCAGCATATAGCTAAGAAGATGTGAGTAATTACCCTGTGTACAAAAATGTACGATCTTTAAGATAAGAATCTAGGGAATATTTTGATCAAAAAAAACCGCCCGAAGGCGGCCATTTCAAAAAACAAATACAGATTACATGCCGCGGTAAGCGCCATCAAAATCATAGTGACGAATGAGTTTTTCGACAGAAGGCTTACTTGTTGAAAAAATCTTACTGAACTTATTTAATAATTGAGTCATGTACATCTCCTTAAGGGTTAATACCTAGAGTATAACCCTAACACCGCTCTAGTTAGTTCATCCAATAATAAGGACTGTAATTGCCGTAAGTAGTTGTATTTTATAGGATTTATATCTTTTTTTAACAATAGCCTCTATTTTTTCCACCCCAAATCGGTGGGATGCTCTAGCCCTCTTCAGCGTATACCAGCAAATAAATATAAAAATAAGTTAATTGAGAACCGTTCTCAATATGATTTACAATGAGAACCGTTCTCAATTACTGGCCAACATATTTATATGAAGAAAAAACTTTTAAACACAACGATAGCGCTCGGACTTGGAGTTACTTGCACTCTTGCAATACTTCAACCGTCTTATGCGGCTACGCCTGAAGTCCAAATTCAAATTCACCAAGGTCGTTTTATTCCCTCTGAATTTGAGATCCCGGCCAATACCAAAGTGAAGCTTGTCATCATCAATCAAGACGACACGCCAGAGGAATTTGAGAGTTACGATCTCAATCGAGAAGTTTTAATAAAAGCCAATAGCCAAGCATCTTTTTATATTGGCCCACTCTCCCCTGGACGTTTTCACTTTGAAGGTGAATTTAGCCCTATGACAGCTCAAGGAGTGGTGATCGTTAAATGAATTCGAAAATTCAAACGTATAAGGCACTATTGCTGTGTAGTGTTTTTATCTTTAGCCCATATCTTTACGCCGCAGAGTATTTGAGTGGACCGTCTGATTATGTATATAGCCCCATAGTTGAAGAAGGAGAGCGAGAAATAGATACTAAGTTTGGCACCCAGACGCCTCGAAACGGAGAGGATGCAAGGCAATCGGGGGCGTCTATTGGCTTTGGCTATGGGGTCACCTCTTGGTGGTTTACAGAGATTTATGGGAAGGCGCAGTGGGAAGGCAATAACTCTTCTTTCGATGCAATTGAGTGGGAAAATAAATTTCAGTTAACGGAAACAGGAAAATACCCCGTCGATATTGGCTTCCTACTTGAATTAGAGCGCCCCCAAAATCGAAATGAAGGCTACGAGGCTAAGTATGGATTTTTATTTCAAAGTGAGTGGCGTAAGTGGCAAGCAAATTTGAATGTACTCATGCAAGGTCATTACACGGGGACAGAGAATCAGGGTACGTATTTTGGCTATCAGGGTCAGGTTAAGTACCGACTTCAACCAGAGTTTGAGCTAGGGGCGCAGCTTTATTCATGGCTAGGAAAGGTGAATAGCTGGAATACTGATCAACAACAGCAAAGTAGCGCTGGGCCTGCAATCTTTGGTAAGACAAAGCTCGGAAATAAACAAGCATTAGTTTATAACGCAGCCTACCTTTGGGGTACAACAACAGCATCTCCAAAGAACACAATTCGAATGCAGGTGGAGTACGAATTCTAAATACGATTACAGAGGCTGCAACTTACCCGCATTCATGATCTGAGTTTTATATAAGATGAAGGATAAAACACTGATTCTTAATGATTGGCTGAATATTTGAATTACTTTATGACCACCTTACTAATGGTCATCACTCCCTGCCCATAGTTAATATTCAATCTGTTGAGGATTTCTGAGCCAAGCAATGTTGACCGCAGCCCCTCCATCACTGTTACACGTGCATTAGTAAGGCTGACATTAGGCAGGGTTACAACATTTCCAGAGGTATTCCCCGCCACTGCCTGACCATTGGCCGTATCCACGGTTATAGACATACCAGCCCTGATACCCAAATTTCTTGCCATTGAAGCATCTACCGTACAGTAATCCGCTCCTGTATCAACCATGAAGTTGACTGGAAAACCATTGATAGAGCCAGAGAGATAGTAATGACCATCTGGCGAGATATTTACTACATAGTCTCCATTTGCCATGAGTTTTCCTGGCTTGAGAATAACGGGCCTATCTGATGCCTCACTCAAATCCTTTTGTAGGTCTTGGCTATTATTGTAATTGGTTGCATCGTAGGCAATGTAGGAGGCTAATTTTGCCTGAGAGGTAGGTAATACTTTAAAGTCAGAGATTACTGGAGGCAATACAAAACTTGAAGAGTCTGCCAAAACATTGCCGCTGATTACTACCGTAAAACAAATTAGAGCCAATAATGAGAAAGCGCCCATCCGGAATATATTCGTTGTTTTCATTAGCGTTTACTCCTTTAAATTTATTAATTAAATTGCTTTTAAATAAAAGTAGTACCTAAAAAATTCTTCGCTTACTGCCTTCAAAAACTAACCACCAGCTTCTATGTCTTGACCTTACTGGTTCAGGGCTATTGATAGCAAGAAAAACAGACTATGAATATTATGTATATAGTTCATATATCAAATGTGTACCTAATTTAGGCCATAGAACATAATCCTTTCGAGGTTTTTCATAAAAAGTACAAAAAATTTCTATGAAAAAATTACAACAGTTACAGTTATTAAAATCACTTTCTACAATAAGGGCAGGATGCATTGATCATCTAGGTATTAGTCATTCACTTATTCCATATGACATTCTCACGGAAGTAATCCGGTCTGAGTTAGAGGGTAAGCAATACTCCGTAAAACAGCTTTTCGCCAAACTTCCTTACAGTGACATGGGGATTCGATATCACATTCGACAATTAACTACTGAAGGTTGGATCGAGACTAATCCCAGCCAAGATGACCACAGAGTAAAAACCATTCGGTCTAAAGAGAAGTTGAGAATTCAATTTGCATTACTAAGCGAGTCGCTTAATTCGGTATTCAATACTCATGACTCGGCAGAATCTACCCAGCTTAGTTTCCCAGTTTGAAGCGCATAAGCCTTGCAGAGGTTTCCCTCAAGCTTGGACGAGCCTTACAAAACCAAACTAACAATCGTAATTGCAAAAAATGGTAGGCCCCCAAAAATGGCAACGCTCGTCAATGTTTACTTTTATAAGTATGTTAACGGTCACCATAGTGATAGCAACAACAATTGTTTCTGCTCTAACACCTATACTACTCCCCACTAACCACCCTCTTATTTGGGAAAGTAGGTACCTTGCTACTGGGTTTATTTTTGTCGGCTGCTATCTTGCAATTGCCATCGGAAAAATACCCGGCCTAAGGATTGACCGAACTGGTATTGCCTTGCTTGGCGCTGGTCTCATGGTCGCATCGGGGGCGCTACCGCTTGAGGATGCCTATAAGGCAGTAGATCTAGATACCCTTACCCTACTTCTAGGCATGATGATTGTTATTGCCAGCTTGCGAATCTCGGGGTTTTTCTCCCTTGTAAATGCATGGGGTAGGAAGCATGCTAGACAGCCTTTGGTGCTTCTGTCTGTGGTTGTCGCGATTTCAGGATTTCTATCAGCCTTTTTGGTGAATGATGCAATCTGCCTGGTTTTAACTCCGATGGTATTGGAGTTAACGCTTGCCCTTAAGCGCAAGCCAGTACCGTATCTTTTAGCAGTTGCGATGGCATCAAATGTTGGCTCAACAGCGACCATTACCGGTAACCCACAAAACATCATGATCGGAAGCTTTTCTCATATTCCTTATGGTAACTTTGCATTGGCTCTAGGGCCGGTTGCCATAATGGGTTTAATCTCAACAGTAATCCTAATTGCCCTTTTCTATCGGACCGAATTTTCAGACAATACGCGACTTGAAGCACCAGCAGTAAAAACTCACATCAATCGCACTTTAGTCTTGCGCACATTGATTGCAACACTGACCATGATAGGTCTATTTTTTGCTGGCGTTGCGCCAGCTAAGGCTGCAATCATTATTGGTGGACTTTTACTACTATCCGGACGCGTGAAGAGTTATAGGGTTTTAAATGAGATAGATTGGACGTTGCTGTTGATGTTTTCCGGTCTTTTCATTATTGTCGCCGGCGCTCAGCATGTACTTGTTACACCGGGCGTGATTTCCACCGTGGGAAGATTGCATTTAGATCAAGTGCCCATGCTCACCGCGTTGACGGCGATCCTATCCAATTTAGTCAGCAATGTACCCGCTGTATTGATGCTTAAGCCATTTGTTGAAATCCTGAACAATCAGGACAAGGCATGGTTGGTAATTGCAATGGCATCAACACTGGCGGGCAACTTCACTATCCTTGGGTCAATAGCCAATCTAATTGTCGTACAAAAATCAGCGGCTTCTGGCGTAGTAATCGGTTTTTGGGATTACTTCCGTATTGGCGCCCCCCTGACTATCATCACGCTCATAATCGGGATGCTGTGGCTATCGGTTTAAAGTTAAATCCAAAAAGGATTTTTACCCCTTCTCACTAGCAGACGTACATGGTACTTTTGGGGCTTTCATCAAATACAAATCTGGTGCCACTTACCGGAATCATGACCCTTTATATCTAAAAGGCTGCAGTCAAACAAACGGAATAAAAACGGAGTTGAGTTTCAAAAATAAACTCTTATTTTTTCCCATATAAATGTAACTCCAGGGATAAATCTCAGAAAATTACTGCATATTGGATAACTAGGTAATGCTTAAGCAGCCCCCCCCAATACGTCCATTCCATTGACTGCTAATAATCTTATTTCGGTCGTTCAAATCGCATAACTTTAGATCTGCTGACCGCCCCCAATCGACCAATGGCAGTCATTACAGGGCATCGGTTATGAATAATTTCACGCCCCTAACTTGGTTTAAAAAACCCCTTGAAGATTAACTCAAAGACTTTTACTTACTTTTCTAAGTGGGCAGTTGATATCGCTACTTTAAATAACGCCTAATGAATTCGAATCTCGCCCGACCCACCGGCATTACAAAAGCCATTCACAGATAGCTTTTGTATTGGCATTGGAATTTAAGGTTAAATTTGGCGGCTTACCTGACAAATTTGATTAGACTGGAATAAAAATCTCATTAAAACGAGGTTGCGGTAGCTCATTCTGCTTTACCAAGTCCTTTAGCATCTCCTTAAATAGAGACTCGTCACCATTATTTAGTTCATAAGCCTCCATCCAAGTTTCTCTGCCTTGATCATCTTTTTCTGGCCTCTTCAACAGGCGATACCTGAGATTGGGAAACTGGTTGGCTAACTTGTGATGCATATCTCCAATCAGCTGAGCAACATCAGGCAGATCACTTGGCACAAATTTAAAATAAACATACAGGATCATTTCCTACCATCCACTCCATCCCAGCGATTGACGAGAGAGTTCTCGATTCCAAATAGATCCAAACATCTACCCATGGTATGGTCCACCATATCATTTAATGACTGAGGTTTTGAGTAAAAAGCGGGCACTGGAGGCATAATGATTCCGCCACATTCAGTCACCTGAGACATTGAACGCAAATGTCCAGCGTGCAGCGGTGTTTCTCTTACCAACAAAACCAAACGGCGACGCTCTTTTAAAACTACATCAGCAGCCCTAGAAACCAAACTACTTGTTACACCCGTGGCAATCTCTGACAGAGTACGAATTGAACATGGGGCAATAACCATGCCCAAACTTTGAAACGATCCAGAAGAGATTGATGCGCCAATATTTTTAGCGGAATGTACAACATCCGCCATAGCTTCCACTTGGGCAGGTTTGTAGTCCGTCTCAACAGTCATTGTTAACTTTGCTGAATCACTCATCACTAGATGAGATTCAATGCCAAGGTCTTTTAAAGCCACCAGAATACGGATTCCATAGATTGTTCCAGAGGCTCCCGTAATGGCAATAATTAAGCGTTTTTTCAAAATTAACCTTAATTACTTAGAATTAAAAAATGAAGACAACGGAAATTTACTATCAAGGATCTGCTCCAAATTTACATCATCCTCACCCGGAATTTTGACCTTAGTAAAAACGTGCCCCTCATACACCAAAGGTTTAGTAGCATCAAAACCGACTTTTGAACTCATTCCCTGAAGGTGTGAGGGAATCACGCCATTTTCATCCACCGGTAAACCAATGGTTGTTGATGGATCCAATACAGACCCTTGTACATCATTAATCACTACTAAGTCGCGCTTTGCTTGGAAACGCGTAGCAATAGCCCATTCAACTTGAATGGGGTCATGCACATCTACATCCTCATCAACCACAACAACGTGCTTAACGTCATAGTGTGAACCAAATGCTCCGGCAATTATATTTTTTGGGATGCCCTCATGAGTCTTCTTAATTTGTATATATAAGTGATATCTGCCAACGCCTCCAAGCGATAAATGCACATCCAGCACCCCAGGAAAGCTGCGACGTAAGTAAGATAAGATCGTTGCCTCTCTGGGAATGGAGCCCAAGAGTAAATGCTCCAGCTCTGCGGGAACAATAGTATGAAAGATGGGATCTTGTCTATGGGTAACGGCGTCAACAACAATAACTTGGCGCTTTTCTTGAGAGCTATAGTATTTTGGATACTCGCCAAACGGCCCCTCTAATTCGCGAACTTTTGGAGGTATATGTCCCTCGATCACAATCTCCGCATTTGCAGGCACTAAAACCTGATTCGTGAGGCATGCAATAACCTCTAAAGCCTCTCCGTGTAGTGCTCCAGCGATCTCGAGCTCATCAAAATCAATAGGGGCAATCGCTTGAGATGCTAAAAGCGTTAAAGGATCAACTCCAATTACTACCGCAACAGGCAAGTCTTGATTAAGCTCTTCAGCGGCTTGCTGGAATGCATGTAAATGCCTTGGCAAAATGAGAATTGCCATGCGATCTTTTGAATTTACCTGTATGCGATTAATAGAAACATTCTGTATTCCGGTTTTTGGATTCCTAGCAATGACCAGTCCCGCAGTAATATATGGTCCGCTATCGTGTTCACTGTGAGTGGGAATAGGCAATAAAGTGCGAATGTCTATTTCCTTATGTACCACCTCTTGACAAGGAGCTTCTTTAACCAACCTACATGGAAGTGGGTTATCGGCTGCGGCCCGAAAAGAATCTAGCAAGACGCTTTCATCAACCCCCATATAGACCAGATGGCTTAAACATAAGTACCAAGACCATGACCGTAAAGACCAATGGATCAGACCAAACAGGCGAAATATATAAGGAAGAGATAGATTGCAATTGCGTCAATAAAATTCCAGCGATGACGGCGCCCTTAATACTTCCTAGACCTCCAACGATGACAACTGTAAAAG
>Ga0364907_10138_pt1 | contig 29157 bp, 19 predicted proteins | sample ExccelJu500002D3_2_FD_206960 | JGI IMG/M metagenome (GOLD analysis project Ga0364907, IMG submission 206960) | Enriched cells from Trout Bog Lake Hypolimnion, Wisconsin, USA - BchlTB.July02.5000.02.D3 | ecosystem: Environmental > Aquatic > Freshwater > Lake > Hypolimnion/Profundal zone | place...
TCGATGATCGCAGAGAAAATACCGATCAAGATGGCAAGGAGCGGTAGAGACGGAACGTTCTGATTGAGGAAGTGGGCAACCTCTTCGAGGATCCCGGCCGTTTCAAGAGCTGTAATGGCAAGGAGTATTCCTAGAAAAAAGAGAATGGAGGCGGCGTCGATGCGGCTCAAGATGCTCGGCACGCGTAAACGCTCACGCTCGGGGTACTTCTCGTGGAGAATATCGGTAATTAGCCATAAGACGCTCAAGCTGATCAAGATTCCCATAAAAGGAGGGAGCCCCGTCCACGCCTTAAAAATAGGGACAAAGAGGAGACCTCCCATTCCTACCCAGAAAACAAGAGTAGAGCCTGGCTCTTTTTTGTCCAGATGCAGCTTTTTAAGGATCGGATAGTGACCCCTTAAGATAAAGGAAAAGTAAATAAGAGGGACAAGTAGAGAGATAACGCTTGGAATAAAGAGCGCTTTAATAACAGAGAGGGTTGAGAGCTGGCCGTTGATCCAGAGCATGGTTGTGGTCACATCGCCAATTGGGCTAAAAGCACCGCCGGAGTTTGCTGCAACAACAACAAGGCATCCGATCAAGAGACGATCTTCTTTGTGCGGGATCAATTTGCGCAAGAGCGAAATCATCAGGATAGTGGTTGTTAAATTGTCCAAAACACTTGAAAAAACAAAAGAGAGAGCACAAATCACCCAGAGAAGCTTTGTTTTTGAGGTGGTTTGGATGATATCGGTAATGATGCGGAATCCTTGGTGCGAATCGACAAGTTCAATTAGGGTCATTGCGCCAAGTAAAAAGAAAATAATTTGAGAGATGCTAGAGACGTGTTCGGAAAAGAGCAAGAGGCGATTTGGCAGAAGATCTGTTGCAGTTAAGAAGTAGATGGCCCAACAGGCGACAGCAATGAAGAGAGCGCTTGCCGCCTTGTTGATTTTGATTGAATGCTCGAAGATAATGGCTAAGTATCCGATGGTAAAGACCGCAATGATCCAGAAAATAGCCATGAAGTATCCTTTAGTTGAGCATTAAGTAGGCCCCCATCCCTGCCAAGAAACCAGCAAGAGCTGGAAGGCTTATCTTTTTCATATAGGATACAAAATCAATTTTTTCAAGCCCCATTAATGCGACGCCAGAAGCTGATCCAATAATAAGAATACTTCCACCTGTTCCGGCTGCATAGGCGATCATATGCCAGAAGCTGTCGTCCATCGGGAAGATCGAGAGTGGGTACATGCCCATGGTTGCGGCGACAAGGGGAACGTTGTCGATCAGCGCTGATAAGAGGCCGATGAGAGTGGCGATGAGGGGGAGCGAGGAGACCTCACGACTCAACCAAGAGGCGATCTCTTGCAAGATGCCGGCCGTTTGCAGGGATGTCACTGCGAGCAAAATCCCTAAGAAAAATAGAACAGAGGAAGTGTCAATTTTACTTAAGATATTTGGCACGCGCAGCCCTTCACGTCCCGGATGTTTCCTGTGGATGATATCGGTGATCAGCCAGAGGGTTCCTAAGCTGATGAGGATCCCCATGAAAGGAGGTAGCCCTGTCCATGTCTTAAAGATCGGCACAAAAACAAGCCCGCCAAGCCCGACCCAGAAGACAAGTCGCGATCCAGGTTCGCTCTTTTCTGCTTTGAGATGTTTGATTGGAGGGTAGGTTCCCTTTAGTTTAAATGAGAAGTAGGCAAGAGGGACCAGAACGGAGACAAGGCTTGGAATAAAGAGTGCTCGCATGACAGAGAGGGTTGAGAGCTGTCCATTGATCCAGAGCATTGTTGTGGTGACGTCTCCAATGGGGGTCCAGGCGCCGCCGGCGTTGGCTGCTACAACCACGATCGATCCGATTAAGAGTCTATCTTCTTTGTGAGGGATCAATTTACGCAAGAGGGAAATCATTAAGATTGTCGTCGTTAAATTGTCGAGAACAGAAGAGAGAAAGAAGGTTAGAAATGTGATCACCCAGAGCATCTTTTTCTTCGATGTCGTCTCAATAACATCTGTGATAATTTTAAATCCTCTATGAGAGTCGATCAGTTCTACCAAGATCATGGCTCCAAAGAGAAAAAAGATGATTTGCGAAATATCAGAGACGTGGTGGCTAAACGCTGCCAGGTCCTCTGTTGGAGCGCCAAGGCCAGAGAGAAAATAGATCGCCCAGCAGGCAACAGCAACCAAAAGGGCGCTTGCCGTTTTGTTGATTTTGATCGTGTGTTCTAAAATAATCGCCAGATATCCGGCAATAAAAATTGTGATAATAAAAAAGATAGCAAGGTTCATAGATTAAATCCCAGTTTGAATAATGTCTGTCAAGCGAATCATTCCAATCAATTTTTCATTTTCTACTACAGGTAGCGCTGAGATGCGCCGAGACTCTTGTTGCATCAGTTTCATCGCATCCCATGCAAGACTGTTTCTTTGAACGGTCAGAGCAGATCTGGTCATTAGATGTTCGATCTTCTGCTCTAAGACGCTTTTACCGTATCTCTGGAGAGCTCTGCGCAGATCGCCCTCTGTGAAGATGCCAAGAAAGGTGAGGTCTGGATTTGTGACCAGAATGCAGCCGAGATTTTTCCCTGAAAATTCGGTTAAAATATCCCCAAGAATGGATTCCGATTGGCAGAGGGGGAGGAGCTCTCCCTGAATCATCAGATCCTCGACTCTAAGCTGCGTCTTTTTCCCAATCGATCCAGCTGGGTGTGAAAGAGCGTACTGATCGAGGGTAAATCCTTTGGCTTGCATGAGTGCAACAGCCAATACATCCCCAAAATTGAGCTGTACGGTCGTCGAGATTGTGGGAGCTAGATCAAAGGGACACAGCTCTCGAATAACTGGCAAGTGCAGCGTTAAATCGGCTCTTTTTTCTAGGCGAGAGTTGGCTCGAGAGACCATCGCAAGCACTTTTGCGCCCCGCGCTTTAACAGCTGGAATCAGATGAAGTAGCTCCTCTGTCTCACCGCTTTTGCTGATCAAGATGAGCAGGTCGTGCTCGGAGACAATTCCCAAATCGCCATGGAGAAAATTTGTAGGAGGAAGCGCGAGTGCTCGCGTTCCTGTTGAGATGAGCGTCATTGCAATTTTCTGAGCGATAATTCCGCTTTTACCAACTCCAGAGAGAATGATTAAACCAGAACAGGCAAGACACGCCTGTACAAAGTGAGCAGCCTGTACGGGATCGACTTCTCGATAGAAGTGATTGAGGTAGTTTTGCTGGTCGTCAAGTAATTTCTTTATTTCAAGGGGATCCATAGCTTAAAATATACCGATAAATTTAGTTGAAGTCTTCATAAAAAAAAACTACGATGCAAGAAAAACAGGAGAGGTTATGCCAAAGCTTTCGGTTGCTATTGCCTATGGAGATGGAATTGGTCCTGAGATTATGGAGGCGACCCTTCAGATTTTACAAGAGGCGGGAGCAAACCTCGAATACACCCCCGTAGAGATTGGGGAAAAAGTCTACTTGCAAGGGGAACTTTCCGGAATTGCACCCGAAACTTGGAAGACGATCACGCAGGCCAAAGCCTTTTTAAAGGCGCCAATTACAACGCCTCAAGGCGGCGGTTTTAAAAGCCTCAATGTGACTATTCGCACAGCTCTTGGTCTTTACGCCAATGTGCGCCCTTGCATCTCTTACTCGCCTTTTGTTGTCACGAAACATCCTCACATGAATGTTGTCATTATCCGGGAAAATGAGGAAGACCTCTACACCGGGATCGAATACCAACAAACTCCAGATGTCTGCTGCGCCATTAAGCTTATCTCGCGTCCAGGATCGGAAAAGATCATCCGCTACGCCTTTGAATATGCACGCGCTCAAAAGCGCAAAAAGGTGACCTGCTTTACTAAAGATAATATTATGAAGCTCTCCGATGGGCTTTTTCATAAGATCTTCGATCAGGTGGCGCTGGAGTATCCTGATATTGAGAATGAACATTGGATTGTCGACATTGGGGCAGCAAAGCTTGCTGATACTCCTGAGATCTTTGATGTGCTTGTCTTGCCAAATCTCTACGGAGACATCCTCTCGGATGTGGCGGCTCAAATCTCAGGATCGGTCGGACTTGCTGGTTCTGCCAATATTGGGGATCACGGAGCGATGTTTGAGGCGATTCACGGCTCGGCTCCAAGACGAGCTGGTCAAAATATGGCCAATCCCTCTGGCCTTATTCAAGCGGCTGTCTTGATGCTGATCTACCTCGGTGAGATAGAGAGCGCAGCGCGCATTCAGAACGCTTGGCTTGCCACGATCGAGCAGGGAATTCACACCTACGACATCTTTAAAGAGGGTAAGAGTAAGCTCAAGGTAGGAACCCGTGAGTTTGCAGAAGCTGTCATTAAGAATCTGGGGGAGCATCCAAAACAGTTTAAGAGCGTCACATTTCAGGATAGCAGATCCAGTAAGTTGGCCTCTCTTCCAACCGAGCATCTGCCGCACAAAATGGTACGGTGCCAAGTCGGTGCGGACGTCTATATTTATGCCCACGACCGAGAAACATTCCTTAAAAAAATGACAACATTGAAAGTCGATCCGCTGCATCTAACTTTGGTTACCAATCGAGGAGCGCGCCTATTTCCAGGCGGGCACAAAGAGACCTTTTGTGTCGATCAGTGGCGCTGCAGATTCCGCCACAGGTCCAAGGAGCAATCCCTATTGCCAGAGGAGCTGCTACAGCTTCTTGATACGCTCATGGAGTCTGGCTGCGACGTCATCCGAGTAGAAAGCCTCTTCACCTTTGATGGAAAGCCGGGCTTCTCCTCGCCGGATGAGTAGATAAGTTTTTTTATACCCAAACAACCTGAAAAAGCCGACGCTGCTAAAAACCGATTTTTCAGGTTGTTTGGGTATAAGTCGTTCACCTTTCGCAGGTAGCTGTATTAGGAACACTGCCTAGGCTCCAAACTCTTTGAAGCCCCCCTTCTTTAGGGAGCAGCTGCAGCTGCCGCCCCTTCTGCGGGTTCCTCTACAACGGCAGCAGAAGCTGCAGCTGCATGGAAAGTAGCTATAGCTCCCGTCTGCTTACCTCTAAGATAAGGATCTTCGCCCTCTGGGACATTGTGGCCCTTTGCATCTGTAACAAAAGTTGTAGAAACAGAAAATCCGTGTTGAGTTAACAGATCCGCAAGAGTTTGCTTAGTATAGAGCCGCACTTCATTTTTACTATTCTGGATGCGTCCAGATTTATGTTGTTTTAGTATTGGTTTATTTTCACCCACCCATTTTTTGATTTTATCGAATATTTGCGGTGATAAGTCTGGAGTTGGCAGCTGACCCCATGAACCTCCCTCCTCTCTTCTATAGACTTGAGTTTTTTGAGTTTGTCTTGGAGTGAACTCCCCTGGACATAGAGAAGTTGTCGAAGCCAGGCATATATCCGTCTCTTTGCTCAAGAAACGCGCCTGCTCCAGTACAAAGCACGTCTTGCTAGGATCTGTTTTATGGATCTCTCGACTATCCGAGTCGTAAGCTCCATTTGCTGTAAAGATCACCGTGCCCCCTGGATTTAAAATTTTCTTCATCATATCAATCAATCGAGCCTGTTCGGCATCTGTTAAAAAATGGATGAAATTGCGGCATAAAATCACATCGGCTTTAAGATTTGGGTTCTTGGTAAGCAATTCAAAAGCATCGCCGGCTATTGTCTCAATCCTTGCTAAAATCTCTGGACGAAGACATGCTTTTTCTCGATCAAAAACAGCAATGGCTTCTGGAGCACTGTCGTTCATATAGACTTTTTGCGCGCCAGCTAGAGCTAAAAATAAGCCATGATATCCAAAACCGCCTGCTATTTCTAGAAACACTTTTCCCCGCACTTGTTCTACTAAATAAGCAAGAACTTCAGGATTAGCTGGATAAGAAAATCCGCCATTTGCGCTTCTTATTATCTTCGGCGGGGATTCATACATCTCTTTTGCAAGACCTTTCATCTGCAGAAAGGATGTTTCAAGAGATGCTTTAGTATTCAAGCTTGGATCTAAACAGTGGTCTGCTAGGAAACTAAAATTGGTTAAATCAACAAAACTTGGCAATTGTGTAACTGCTACCATAACAACTCCTTTTTACGTTATAATTAATAGTCAATTATATCAATATTCATCTTTTTTGTCATGTAAATTAAATTAAATTAATTATTTAAGATGTTTTAGTGTAAACTATTGTAAAATCGTTGATTTTTTCTGAAACCACTTCTCTCTTAATCGCTCAACCTCGATGAAGATCACCGGAGTGAAGTAAAGAGTGAGCAGCTGCGAGAAGATGAGGCCGAAGACGATGACAAGGCCAAGTGGGCGTCTGGAGAGTGCTGTCATCCCGCCGACGCCAAGAGCAATCGGCACGGCACCCATCAGGGCCGCAACGGTGGTCATCAGGATGGGGCGCAGCCGTGTCACACACGCTTCATAAATCGCCTCATCGACGCTCTTTTTCTCCTTATCAATTTTGTCATTGGCAAAATCGATCAAGATAATTCCGTTTTTCATCACAATGCCAAGGAGCATGATGATCCCGACAAAGGCGTAGAGCGAGAGCGGAAGACGGAAGATCAGAAGAGAGAGGAGGCCTCCGAGAGCGGCTGGTGGCAGCGTCGACATGACTGTCAGCGGATGGAAAAAATTCTCATACAAAATCCCAAGAATCACATAGATCACAAAGAGAGTTACGACAAGTAGAATCCCTAAATTTTGAAAGGTCTCCTTAAAGACGTCGGCAGTGCCTAGAAGGTTGCCGTTCACATTCGGAGGCAGTGTCTCTTTTGAGAGTTTCTGAATTTCTGTCACTGCTGTCCCAAGAGGAACTCCTTCTTTCAGATCAAAGCTGATGGTGACAGAAGGGAGTGCATTGATGTGATTCACTGCGATCGGCCCGGTTGTCTCTTGAGCCGAGACAAGGGTATAGAGAGGAACCAGATGGCCGTCAGTCGACTGGACGTAGAGCTGGCGCAGTGCATCAGGATTCTTGTAAAACTCCGGCAGCGTCTCCAAAATCACGTAGTACTGGTTGCTGCGCGTATTGATGTAGGAGAGCTGGCTATTGGCAAAGGCGAGATTTAACGCTTTTTCAATGGCGCCAGCTGTCACATTGAGCAGAGAGGCTCTGTCGCGTCGAATCTTCATCTGGTACTGCGGCTGGCTCAGGTGTAGGTCGCTATTGACCTGGGTGAGGAGACTATTTTGACGCATCTTCTGCAGGAGCGTTTCAGCTGCTGGATAGAGAAGCTTCTCATCGATGGCGTGGAGGGTGTACTGGTAGGTTGCCTGAGTGAGCGAGGTCCCAACCTGTAGATCGATCAGTGGCAGTGGTTTGTAAAAGAGGCGCAGCCCTGGGATGCCTTGCAGCTCTTGCTGCAGCTCCTGGAGCACCGTCGCAATTGGAGGGCGTTTGTGAGCCGGCGCCATCTGTGCAAAGAGGATCCCTTGATTGTCTTGAGGAGATCCGTTGAGTGAGACCATTGAGGCGATGGCGGGATTCTGGATCACTTTTTTGGCGAGCTCTGTTTGGTACTGTTGCATTTTTGCAGGAGAAGTAGAGTCTGCAGCCTCGCTAAAGACCATAAAAAATCCCAGATCATCGGGAGGGAAAAAATCTTTTGGTAGAACCAGTAGCAAGTAGACGCTTGTCACAAGACTAAAAAGGCCGCAAAGGAGCACAACTGGCTTGTGCCGTATTGCCCATTTGAGTGACGGCGTGTACCAGGCGAGAAGTTTTGTATTGACCTGATCCGAGATGCGTGTTGCAAGACTCTTTTTGGCACCTTGTTCTTTGGGTTTAATAAATCGGCTCGAGAGCATCGGGGTGAGGGAGATAGAGACGACTCCAGAGATGAAGAGAGCAATAATAATTGTAATAGAAAATTCAGAGAAGAGTTTGCCCAAGACGCTTCCCATGAAAATCAGTGGGATAAAGACAGCGATGAGACAGCAGGTCATCGAAAGAACCGTAAAACAGATTTCGCGTGAGCCGTCGAGCGCTGCCTGTAGCGGAGTTTTTCCCATCTCCACATGACGAAAGATATTTTCCAGAACGACAACTGCATCGTCGACCAGAAACCCGACAGAGAGGGTAATCGCAAGGAGAGACAAAATATCGAGACTGAAATTGAGCAGAAACATGACGGCAAAGGTTCCGATAATCGCAATAGGCAGTGCAAGAGAGGGGATGATCGTCGCAATCCACTCTCCTAGGTATAAGAAGATTACAAGGAGTACTAACAGAAAGGCAATCACAAGAGTAAACTCCACATCGTGCACCGACTCCTTGATAAAGACGCCACGGTCAAAGAGACGTTTGATCGAGACAGAGGGGGGGATTCCTTGGATTAATCCCGGCAACTTTTTGTCAATTGCCTCTAAAATAGCAAGGCTATTGGTTCCTCCTTGTTTGAGCACCGCAATAATAACAGACGGCTCCTCAATCCCCTTCTCTAAATAGGTCTGTAGGGATTTGTCATTGAGCTGACTGTCCATTGCATAGCCAATATCGCTGATACGCGTGATGGCTCCTTGGTCGTTGCGCAAGATCATCGGATTGTACTCTTCCGCCTTTAGCAGCTGCCCATCGACCTTTAAACTGTACTCCTTATCCGGGCCGTAGAGGTTCCCAACGGGATTGTTTACGTTTTGCAGCTGGATTCTTGTTCCCACCTCGTCGATGCCAATATTGCGTGCTGCAAGCTTCCTGGGATCCACACGCACGCGCACCGCATACGGGTAGCCGTAGACTTGGATCTGGGCCACCCCATCGATCATATTGAGCTGTTCTCCAATGAGTGTGTGAGCATACTCATACAGGTCCCATTTGGGGACAAGCGAAGAGCTGACAGCCAGATAGAGGATAGGACTCGCAGAGGGGTTCACTTTGGTGTAGGTCGGCAGGTAGGGGAGGTCGGGTGGTAGAAGCGCTTGTGCAGCATTGATTGCCGATTGCACATCCAGAGCTGCACTGTCGATCTTTTTTTCCAGGTTAAATTGTAATACAATTGTGCTTGAGCTGATGGTGCTCATGGAGGCAATAAGATTGAGACCATCAATAGTGGAAAATTGCTGCTCCAAAATAGCTGTGATATTATTACCAACAGTCTCAGGGCTTGCGCCCGGATAAGTTGTCGTGACTTGAATGGTCGGATAGTCGATGTTGGGCAGGTCACTCACTGGAAGCTTTTGAAAGGCAAAAATACCAAAAAACAGGATCGAGGCCATCACCAGGATGGTCATAACAGGTCTTTTGATAAAGGGGGCTGAGATGTTCATGTTTGAGCCATTTTTATAATTTTCACTTGTTCGGCCAGCTGCGGCTTTGCCAAATCGATCTTCTTCGTCGGCCATAGCTTTGCTATGTCCTCCTCATTCAGAATGCTACGCTTCAATTTGGCGTTGCCTCGCTTGCCCGAACGAATGTGAAAATTATAAAAATGACTCATTTCTGTACCGCAACTTCGACGCCAGGAACCAGGTTCAATTGCCCGAGAATGACAATTTCTTCCCCGACTTTTACTCCCTCTTTCACATGACGCATTCCTTCTATATTTTGACCCAGAACAACGTTGCGCATCACAACCTTCTGGTCGGCTCCAACAACAAAGACATACGGGCCTTTTTGGCTCATGACAATAGCTTCTGCCGGGATCTGCAGAGCATCTGGAATTTCTGTTAGGAAAAGACGAATCGAGACAAATTGTCCGGGCCAGAGCGCTCGATCTTCATTTGGCAATTTTGCTCGCAACAGAATAGATCCCGTTGGCTGATCGACTTGGTTATTGATCAGAGTTAGCTCTCCATCGTGAAAGTTCTCTTCTTGTCCCTCTAAAAAGACGCGCGCTGTCAGCTGTTTTTCTGCTTGGTCGTGACGAATCTGTGTCAAATCGTCCTCTGGGGCGTAAAACTCCACTGTGATCGGCTCAATTTGGTTGAGAATAGCAATTGGAGTTGTTGTATTCGGCGGAATAAAATTGCCCTCATCGACAAGACGCACCCCAACAACCCCATTCACTGTTGCACGCATCGAGCAGTAATTTAGGTTGAGCTTTGCTGTCTCGATATCAGCTAGATTCTGTTTTACAACCGCCTCATTGCTGAGGACGCTTGTGACGTAGTTGTCGAAATTGATCTCCGAGACAAAATTTTCCGGCAGCAGTGCTGCATAGCGCCGCACGGCATCTTCTGAGTAGTTCAGCGCGGTGATCGTTTGGGCAAGTGTAGCTTCCGCTTTTGAAAGAGAGGCTCGATAGGGGCGCTCATCGATGATAGCCAGTAGCTCGCCCGCCTCGACTTCCTGTCCTTCTTTAAAATTGACCCGTGTCAAGTAGCCTTGCACTTGTGGCACAATATTCACCGTTACAAGGGGGATGACGTGACCAATGTAGTCATGGTAGAGCGACATGTTTTTTTGGGTCACAATTGCAGTTTTGACAGAAACTTTTGGAGCAGCTGGAGCTTGGGGCCTGCTGCAGGCAACTAAAAATAGAGACAATGCAAGGATCCATTTCATGAATTTTCTCCTAAAAATGAGCTCGGATCGTGATCTATAATCCCTGTCGCATAGGCGAGTGTGGCAAGAGAGCTGTACCAGCTCTGCAGGGCATTTGCTTGCATGGCACGCGCTTTTGCAAGAGAGGTTTGAGCAGAGACGACCGTTAAAATATCTTTTGTCCCAGACCGATATTGTGCAAGGGTTACACGATACTCTTCTTGTGCTGCTTTTAAAAAATCTTGCGCATAGTTGAGCGCCTCACGAGAGACTCCAACATCGGAGTGTGCATTGGTGACATCTTCCACAACCTGCAGTTCCGTCTGTTTGAGCAGAGCTCTTGCATAGTCTCGATTCGATTCTGCTTTGCGAATTGCATTCAGATCAAAGAGGCCATTAAAAAGAGACCAAGAGAGAGAGAGAGTTCCTTCAAAATCGTGATGGTCTGTGACGTGGCCTTTAATATCACTGCCGCTATAACTTGTGCGTCCATAATTAAATTCACTATTGACGACTGGGAGCATTTTTCTGCGTGCTGCAGAAAGAATAAACTGCTGGGAGCGCAGATCGGCTTCTGCAGCAAAGAGGTCGGATCTTTTTTTGAGCGCAAGATGGATCAGCTCCTGCACGCTACTCATAATTTCAAAGACGCGCGGATCTTCTGGCATCTGTTGGACGTTGAGCGAGATGTGCGCTGGCAGCCCCATATTTGTTAGCAGATCAGACGCTGCAATCTGAATCTGCTGCTTTTGTGTGACCATGACAGTTTGACTCTGCAGCAGCTGGGATTTAGCCTGCAGTACATCCGAGGTGTCTGTAATCCCTGCTTTGAGTTTTACCATTGCAGATTCTAACACCATTTTTGCATCTGCTACATCTTGTTCATAGGAGCTGTACAATTTTTTCTGGTAGAGGTAGTTGTAGTAGTTTGTACTTACTGTCGCAATCACTGTTTCGATTTCGCGATTGTGCGTTAAATTAGCGTTGTAGAGCGCCTGGAGAGCCGCCTGACTTGTTGCGCGCGTCTGTCCAAAGTCGAAAACGAGGAAGCTGAGAGCCAGTTGTGGACCCCAGAGGCTCTGGTAGACGATGCTATTGATAGCTCCAGCTGAAGAGGTGCCGCTGAGAGCAATAGCTCTTGCACGATCATAGACGTAGCTGCCATTGAGAATTGGGAAAAAATTCTGCTGTGACTGTCCATAGAGGGCGGCGCTTTTGCGCGCCTCTGCCCACGTCTCTTGCGTTGCGTAGTTATTCTGCAGGGCGACATCGATCAGCTCCGCTAGGGAGAGCGGCTCCTCTTGCTCTGGAAGTGTGATCGGGAGAATTCTCTGGGCAATTTCATCTCCCTTCTTCTCTGCTTTTTTTTCGATGGGGCGCGTATTCCAGGCAACTTTTGGAGATGCGGGCGCCTCTTGCCACGGAGAAAAGGCAGCGGGGAAAAAGGAGCAGGAGGAGACGATTGAAAGCAGTAGTGCAAGTGAAACACAGTGACGCATAGATAGACCCTCCCCCACCTTCTAGCGTGTAGAGGAGAGTCTCTTTTTTGTCAAAGTTGCAACGTTGTCATGAGCCTAAGAAGCTTGAATGGCGCCTGTTAAAGAAGCTTATTTTTTAGGGTCATCGTCTCTTGAACTTTTGACGCCGTGGATAAAGAGTCCTACCAACTGATTATAGGGATCAATGATTTTTCTAAGTTGTTTGGGTATAGAGCTTGAGATATTCACGAGCTGCTACCCCCCAGCTCAGATTGCGCTGCATGGCGTGGAGCATCAGCTCAGACCACGCTTTTGAGCTTGTGTTAAACAGAGCAAAGGCGCGGTTCACTCCCCAGTCGATCCCTTGTTGATCGGGATATTCAAAGATAAAGCCGTTGCGCTCTTCATAGGGAAGAGAGGATGTTTCAAGATCGAAGACCGTATCCAGAAGTCCTCCTGTTGCTCTAGCAATCGGGATCGTTCCGTAACGAAGAGCAATGATCTGGGTCAGGCCGCACGGTTCAAAAAGGGAAGGGATGATGAAGAGATCGGCAGCTGCAAAGATCAGATGCGCAATCGTCTCATCGTGCTTGAGTAGAATGGCAACATCTCTATTGCCTTCTAGCCTCCTTTTTTGCCTCTCAAAAGAGAGCTCTATTTCTTTGGAAGAAGAGCTGCCTAAGAGCACAAATTGCCCGTTCATTTCCAAGCTGTGATCGATCGCATACTGGATCAGATCGCACCCTTTTTGAGGTACAAGACGTGAGATGCAAGCGACAAGAGGGTGCTTGGTAGGGCGCATCTTAAGTCTTCTTTGCAGCTCTATTTTGTTCTTCTCTTTGGCATTGCGAATGGCATCGATGCCATCGCTTAATTGGTAGCGTGCAACAAGGTGTGGGTCCGTGGCTGGATCCCAGAAGAGATGATCGATCCCGTTAAGAATCCCATGGAGTTTAGAGAGCCGCTCCAGAAGAAATGGATCGAGGCCGCAGCCGCCTTCTGGGGTCAAAATCTCTTTGGCGTAATTAGGGGAGACGGTGGTGATTTGATCGGCATACAGAATAGCGCCCTTCATCAGGTTCATCAGCCCAACGTGGTTCGGGTCTTCCAGCTCAGGAAATATCTCCTCATCGAGCCCAATGCGCGTTAAATTGAATTGGGCCGCGAGGCCCTGGTAGGCTAAGTTGTGAATGGTAAACAGTAGAGTGGAGATGGAGAGCCCCAATTGCTTATAGACCGTTTTATAGAGTAGAGCAACAGCTGCTGTCATCCAGTCGTGTAGGTGCACCACGGCAATCGGTTTTTTTTCTTTTAGCAGGTAATCACACGCAACTCTACAAAAGTAGAGAAACCTGTCGGTGTCGTCCGTGCAGCCGTAGATCGTTTTTCGATTGAAATAGGCGCGTGTATGGGCAGGTTCGATTAAAACGAGATTGATCCCATATAGTTTGGCTTTCCAAATCGTGTTGTTGAACTGAAAAGGGCCCTCGCTACACGTTAAAAGCTCCTTTTCAGCATGCAGATCTTGGAGTTCTTGGAGGAGGAGAAGGTCATATTTAGGCAGAATAACGGTGACATCGTGGCCCATAGAGACGAGCTCTTTGGAAAGGCCAAAGACGACGTCAGCTAGACCCCCAACTTTGGCAATGGGGGAGATCTCGGAAGTGATGTGGACGATGCGCATACCCTTATGAGAATAGGAATGACCTATTTGTCACAAGCAAAAAGTGAGTCTTAACGTCGGTTACTAGGAGTCTTTGCTGCTAGAATTGCCTTGTTAAGCTCTTGCATCGTTGTGAAAATCGTTTGCATTTTTTTAGCGATGCCTAGTTTCTGATCTGAAGAGCTTGTTTTATGTGTTTGCTCAAGTTGATCAAATTCTGCTCGTAGAGACTGCTTTTTTGTTTCAAGATCGGCTACATTCACCTGTTTCTTTTGTGTAGGAGCAGCAAGTCGAACTTGAGCTCTTGCTTGAGCTGCAACTTGTCGTCTCATTGGCTCTAAGCCTTCCCATTTTACTGCAGAAGATCTGCTGTCGAGCACTTTTGTAAGTTGTGGATTATCTCGTAAACTTGCCATACGCGACGCCAGGCTACTATCCATTTCCTTAGATTCTTCTGCTTGTGAAGCTTTGGCTTCGCCACGAATTGCACTTAATGTAGCTAGATGTTTCATTGCTTCATCTGCTGTTTTGCTTGTTCGAATGTTTCCTAAAGCAACAGATCCTCGGTATGAAAAAGATGGGACAGGAGTGCTGTATTGTGGAAGGGCGCGCGTCGGTACCGCTGGCATATCCAGCAAAACCTCTTCGTCATTGCCTCCCAACTCATAATCATATACTGCTTGCTCATCTGCATCTAACTCAGGCTTAGGGCTAAGTACTAGTGTCTTAAGTGCTTCGATTTTGGCTTCTCGGACGGTGAGATTTGATGCTGGAGTCAGTGTAACAACAAAAGGTTTGTCTTCTAATAAAATAACACCTTGGTTTTCATTTGGTTGAAAATCGCTGGCATACTCAGTTATTTGGAATTGTATAGAATTACTTGAAATAGCTGCCATGTTAATTGTCTCCCTTGTTTATATCTTAATTATAAACAAATTACTTTAAAAAGTAAATAGAAATTAATTTAACAACGGTCTCGCAACTACCTTGCTATAAGCTGGTTATAACATATTAACAATTAGACGGATATGGCAATAAAAAAGGCGACATACTTTTCAGCATGCCGCCTGTGAGATAGCCCCCTTAATAAGGGCTGTTGTTTACTTGTCGTCCATTACTTCGACTTCAGCTTCCTCAATATCTGGCTTTGCAGATTGTTGGTTAGCTTCTGGGTCTGCTTGTGGTGCAGACTTCATTGCTTCGCCGATCTTCTGCATCTCGGTATTGAGAGCTTCAGAGGCTGCTTTAATGGATGAAGAAGAGTCGCCTTTAAGAGCCTCTTTGAGAGCCTCGATTCTGCTGTGGATCTTGGCTGTAAGATCTTCTGGCAGGCGATCTTTGTACTCAGAGAGCGACTTCTCTGCGCGGAAGGCGAGGGAGTCGGCTTCGTTGCGCACTTCGATCTCTTCTTTTTTCACGCGATCTTCTTCAGCGTGCTCTTCGGCATCCTTGAGCATCCGCTTAATCTCGTTCTCGCTGAGGCCCGATTTAGCCTCGATGCGGATCTTCTGTGATTTTCCAGTCTGGACATCCTTTGCAGAGACGTGGAGGATCCCGTCCGCATCGATGTCAAAAGCGACCTCGATTTGTGGGGTTCCGCGTGCTGCAGGAGGGATGTCTGTCAGGTCAAAACGACCAATCTCTTTGTTGTCTTTTGCCATCTTTCTCTCACCCTGAAGGACAACAATTGTCACTGCAGGCTGATTGTCAGAGGCTGTTGAAAAGACCTGTTTTTTCTGCGTTGGGATCGTTGTATTGCGCTCAACCAGCGGAGTCAAAACGCCACCGAGCGTCTCAATTCCAAGTGTCAATGGGATGACGTCGAGAAGGAGAACGTCTTTCACATCTCCCACAAGAACTCCACCCTGGATCGCAGCACCGATTGCAACAACTTCGTCTGGATTTACGCCTTTATGTGGCTCTTTTCCAAAAATTTCACGCACCTTTCTTTCTACAGCTGGCATACGTGTCATTCCACCGACCAGAATCACTTCTTGGATCTGATCTTTGGAAAGACCAGAGTCTTTAAGCGCTTTGAGGCACGGTTCGACAGTACGCTCTACGAGGTCGTGGGTCAAACTCTCAAATTTAGCGCGCGTCAGAGTGAGCGCCATGTGTTTTGGTCCCGTTGCATCCATTGTGATGAACGGCTGATTGATCTCTGTTGCTTGAGTGCCTGAGAGCTCAATTTTTGCTTTTTCAGCAGCATCTCGCAGACGCTGTAGGGCCATCTTATCTTTGCTAAGGTCAATGCTGTGCTCTTTTTTGAACTCGCCTAGCATCCAATTGACGACTGCATTGTCAAAGTCGTCACCACCTAGGTGCGTATCGCCGTTTGTAGAGAGTACTTCAAAGACGCCATCGCCGATCTCGAGGATCGAAACGTCAAATGTTCCCCCGCCCAAGTCAAAAACGATGATCTTTTTGTCGCTCTGCTTATCTAAGCCGTAGGCAAGCGCTGCAGCTGTCGGCTCTGGAATAATGCGCAAGACATTTAAGCCCGCAATTCTTCCTGCATCTTTTGTCGACTGTCTTTGAGAATCATTGAAGTAAGCTGGCACTGTGATGACCGCATCTGTCACTTTTTCCCCAAGATACGCTTCTGCGGTCTCTTTCATTTTGATCAAGACTTGCGCTCCAATCTCTTCAGGAGAGAGGTTCTTGCCGTCGATTTGAAAGACCACATCGCCATTACTATTTTCAGTTACTTTGTAAGGAACTGTCTGAATTTCAGATTTTACTTCTGAAAACTTACGTCCAATAAAGCGTTTTGCAGAGTAGATTGTCTTCTCAGGATTTGTCACAGCTTGTCTTTTTGCTGGAACGCCCACGAGACGCTCATCGCCTTTGAATGAGACGACGGAGGGAGTTGTACGTGCTCCTTCCGCATTGGCGATTACTTTTGGAGTGCCGCCTTCCATAATAGAGACGCAGGAATTGGTTGTTCCAAGGTCAATTCCGATAACAATTTTTTTCTTTTTCTCGCTCATAAATATTCTCCTTAAAGTTATTTAATTTCTTGTAAATTTGGTTTTTTTGAAACTTTAACGCGGGCTGGACGCAAAATGCGGTCTCCGCTCCGGTAGCCGCGCACAAACTCTTGAAGAACCACTCCTTCGTCCTGTTCTTCTGTCTCTTCCACCTCGACAGCTTCGTGAAGATGAGGATCAAAGAGAGCTCCTTTGGAGTCAAAGCTAACGATCCCTTGTTCGGAAAGCAGGGATTTAAATTGGCCCAAAATCATCTCAAAGCCGATAGCCCAGTTGCGTGTCTCCTCGGACATTTGCCCCGTGCATCTCAAGGCGTTTTCTAAATTATCAATTGGCAAAATGAGATCTTGCATCACATTGTCGACAGCAAAACGAGTCATCTCTTGCTTCTCTTTCTGCATCCGTTTGCGCATGTTTTCCATGTCCGCAAGTAGGCGCAGGTACTTCTGCTTGTAATCATTGACCTCTTCTTCAACGACCGGAAGATCGATTTCTTCTTCTTCTTCGCTCATAAAACTCCTGTTTTGTCTTCAAGTAGTGGGCAGTGCAACAGACTTGAAGGATATTGTGTTAAACCTAAGGTTGAATTCTCCGGCTTGCGGAAACTAATTTTAAATTTGTAAAGGCTGCGTGTCAGCGTTTCGCTCATGGCATCCGACGCTGTATTTAAAATTTCAAAGAGCTGACGATAAGGCATCCTACTCGGGCCTAAAATGCCAATTGCGCCAACTGTCGTCTGGTTGATCCGATACGGGATTGCGAGAATGGCGCAGCCAGTTGCTGGCATTAGGTCTTCTCCAATCCAGCAACAGAGGCGGTTTTCTTTACACGTCTCCTGTAGAAGAGAGCGTACAAAGGAAGAGTTCTCAAACAGGGCAAGCCCTTGAGCCAGGCTTGAGGCGTCATTAAAGTCTGGATAATTGAGGAGTTTGGAGAACCCTGTTTTGTAGATGTCTTCTGCGCTAAAATTTGTATAGCCAACGATATGGCGCAGCATCAGCTCGCTGTAGAGTTTTATTGCAAGCTTCTCTTCCTCTTCATTGAGTGCGGGCTTCTCTAATCCTTTGAGTCGGAATTGAAAATACGCTTCGATCCGTTTGAGACTAAAGCTGCTTAGTTTTTTGTCCACATAGAGCAGTTCGGTGTGAACCAGACCAAAATCTGTCACGAGGATGCACAGACAGCGGTTCTGGTCAATGCCGGTCAACTTGATATCCAGAATGAGATCGTGATCAAAGCGCGGCGCGGAGAGGAAGACTGTGCATTTGGAAGCTTCGCTTAGAGTCTCAATTGTAGACTGAAGGTAGAGGGCTATCTCGCGTGTCTCTTTAGAGAGCTTGAGGCGCAGCTCTTTTACCTCTTTCTGTTCTGAGGAGAGGTGGGTGTCAGCATAGAGCTTGTAGGCCATCTGGGTTGGGATGCGGCCTCCAGAAGAGTGCTGCTGTTTTAAAAATCCATCCTCTTCGAGCTTCATGAAGTAATTGCGGATTGTAGCAGAGCTTAAATGCCCGAAGCCGTTTTCTTTAAGCGTGTTAGATCCGATCGGCTTTCCCGATTGCAGGTAAAGCTCAACTAGGCCAAGCAGAACTTGGCGCTCTCTGAGGTCTTTTGAGGGTCTTTTAAGTCTCATTGCTTTCATTTCTTTTAGCCTATTTTCCCAAAAACATTATCTTACCACATTTCTGAAAAAAGGCAAACAAAATTTAGCAGACAGCTCAATGAAGTGCTTGAACGCAATCTTTGTGCACTTATAATAAGTGTGTTATGTTAAAATTGCTGATTTGTCATAGAAAAAAAATCCCTTTTCACCTGTAAAACTTAGGTAAAACTTAGGATCGACTGTAAATCTTCCATCTTGTACACTCTTGCTTCAAGGGGAACCGTTTCCAAGGAAATTACAATATTCAAGAGTCGATAAGATCTGTAACTTGGCTTTAAATTAAGGAATACACTATGCAGAAACCTCGCACGACACATTATCGTTGGGTGATCACAGGCCTCATTTTTTTCATCACACTCATCAACTTCATTGATCGCTCAGCTATCTCTTTTGTGATCGATTCCCTAAAGCAAGAATTTCATTTCACAGACACTCAGTTTGGAATGATTCTATCCTCCTTTGGTCTTGGCTATGTTCTTCTAACTGTTTTAGGGGGTTGGCTGGTCGATCGTTGGGGCACGCGCACTGTTTGGCCTCTTGCTGCAATTGGCTGGTCTCTCTGTGTTGGCTTTTTAGGTTTTGCCGTTGGCTTTTGGAGCTTTGTTGGATTTCGATTCTTTTTAGGCGTCTCCGAAGGTCCTCACTTTCCTGCGATGTCGCGGGCGATTCGGGATTGGCTGCCGCAATCGGAACGCGCAAGAGCTCTCTCTGTAGGGCTTGTCGCAATTCCACTCTCTTCGGTCATTGGCGCTCCGATTACCTCCTATCTTGTTGCAGATTTTGGATGGAGAACGATGTTTTTTGCGGTGAGTGCGATTGGAATTGTCTGGGCAGGAGTCTGGTATTACTGTTTTAGAGATCATCCCCAAGACTCTAAATATGTAGGGCAAGAAGAGCGAGACTTACTCAGTTCCTCTGCTATTAAAGAGGATTCTGTAGAAAAAGCCCCGATTGATTGGCTCTTTATCTTGACTCACCCAACGCTTGCAGCCAATAACTTTGCCTACTTTGCTTTTGGATATATGCTCTTTTTCGCGACACTCTGGTTGCCGGGCTACTTTTTATCTCAACATGGTCTCAATTTGAAGAGTGTCGGCTGGTATTTGACAATTCCCTGGTTGACAGGAGCGATCTTCTTGAAGGCGGGCGGGATTATCTCGGATTGGGTCTATAAAAAAACAGGTAGTAGCCGATTTGCAAGATCGCACCTCATCTGGGCAAGCCAACTTTTTGCTGCCATTTTCTTTGTCTGCCTAGGGTTTACTCACTCTCTTGGTCTCTCCATTCTCTTTTTGAGTCTTGGTCTCGGTTTTGGGCTGATGCCGCAATCTGCATTCTTTAGCGTCAATATTGATGTGGCAAAAGCAAAATCGGCGTCAGCCCAGGGTGTTACCTCAGGATGCCTTGCGATAGCTGGGATTATTGCTCCAGCTCTAACAGGGCTGCTGATCGACTGGACTGGCAATTATCAGGGTGCATTCTTGCTCCTTGGCGGATTGACCGGCATCGCTGTAATCGTTGTGATCCTTTTCCACTTCCCGGATCAGCTTACCGTCTCACAAAAGTGCGGCTTCATCTCTAGAAAAAGACTCTTTAGCAATCCGAAAAAGTAGTAGGCTTATCTCCAAGAGAAGCGTTGTTGTGTGACAACTCTTCTCTTGCAAATTACTCTAATTTTTCTTTAAACTAGGTCATCTAATTGCAGATGGAGGGAATCCTTGAGATTTTTCAACTATTTTATTTTGTCTGCAGTTTTTTGGCATTTTTCTATCTATTCTGTTAACTTTACTCTTTTTACCTGTCCAAAAACAGGAACTCATTTACTCAAACCGATTCTTGCAGAGTTGACGGGAAAAAGCCCGTTGCGAGTTCAGGAATATCGAGACAATCTGGATTGTGCCTGGATCTTGGGCGAGAGAGGGGGAAGCTTTTTACATTTGCATGTACCCTATTCTCAAGAAGTGGAAAGGTTTTTAAGGAAAAAACATTGTACTGCTTTTTTTGTGAAGAGAGATCCGAGAGATCGCATCGTTTCTTTGTTGAACCATTACAAGAGATTTGGCTTTCTCGATCCAATTGTGGAAAAGATCCCTACAGATGATGAGCGGTTGTTATATATGATTCGGAAAAAACTCAAAAGCGAAACATTGCAATACATGGGATGGCTTCACTCTTCTTCTTGCTGTACTTTGGATTTTGCTAAGTTGATGGGAGCCCACGGAGGGGCAGCAACAGATGCAGATGCTTTGGGTGAAATGAGGAAAATTGCAAAGACATTAGAGCTAGAGGTTTCAGATGATTACTTAGAAGAGGTGTATAGAAAGCACTTTGGGCAAGATGTCTGCTTTTTTAGAGGAAAAGTTGGCTCTTGGAGGGACTACTTCACGGAACAACATAAGCGAGTCGTTAAAAAGGAAATCGGGGAGCTGCTGATTCAATTGGGTTACGAAAAAAATTATAATTGGTAAAGTTGTGTTTAGATATTTAATAATTTCTGCTGCCCTTTTTTTAAATATTTCCATCCAGGCAGAATTGCGAGTTGGAGTCATCAGTAGTGGAGCCTATGTAGGAGAGCGGGAGGTCGGGTGGCGGATTAAAATTGCAGGCGAGAATCTTGGCTGGACGATGATTCTTGATGAAAAAGAGGGTAAAAACCTTAAAAAGATGCGGGATTTGGATTTTGTGATCTGTTTGCTGCCAGGCAGTACAGTTCCATTGCCAACCTGTTACGTTTATCAAACGATCTTTCATCCATTTAATTATTTAGATGAAGAGAGAATAATCTTACCCGTTTACAAAAAATATGACGGCTACTTGTTAACGATAAGGGATAGATGCTCTATATTAAAATCATTTCGTCTGAAGAATAAAAAGTTCAATTTTATTTCATTTTACCCTACAGTTCCTAAAGTTTCTTATCAAAAAAACAGATTAAATAGTCTAGTTACAATGCTTCCTAACTGGAGCAATCGGTTGACCGATGAAAAATTTAAAACCATTTATACTACGTTAAGTACAATGGAGCGGGTCAATTTTTATGGTTCTAAAAGTAGCTCCGGAATTGTGCAGAATGGTTACCTCGGAACCATTCCTTTTGATGGGATCTCTGTAATCAATGTCTTACAAAAACATGGGATTGCACTGATTTTTCATTCGGATATTCACAATAAAGAGGAAATTCCGACCTCTCGTATTTTTGAAGCAGCAGCAGCGTCAGCTGTGATCATTTGTGATCAGAATTCGTTTGTAAAAGAGCAGTTTGGTGATTCAGTTTTTTATATTGATACGACGCTATCGGCAGAAGAGATCTGTTTGCAGATTCAAAATCATTTAAAGACGATCTGGCAAGATCCGGAGAGAAGCTTGGAAATGGCCAAAACCGCGCACCAAATTTTCACGGATAAATTTTTAATGGAAGACCAGTTGTTGCATTTGGAACAGTTGAATAAAAAAATAAAACTGGAAGGTCCAAAATTAAAATGGCAAAATATTTTTTCTTTTTAATTATTTTTATCCAGACACATTTGAGTGCAGTTGAGTTTGTGCTCTTTACGCAGCCAAAGACAGGAACTCATTTGTTAATCCCTATTTTGAATGGATTAACGGGAAAAAAGGTCTATTGGGCTAAGGAATTTCAAGAGGAGGTTGTCTCTGTTGAAGGCGATTTTCTAAAAGTTTCTTCTGATCCTAAGTTCCTCTTTTTTTCCATGTGGCCAACTCCTTGGACGTCATCTGTCATGGATCGAGTTTGGGAAACTAATCGAATTAAGGGCACATTTTTGCATCTGCATCCGCCTTACTCTCCTGTTATGGAGGAGTATTTAAAACAGAAAAACTGTATCAGTTTTTTTATAAAAAGAGATCCTAGGGATCAGATTACATCTCTATTGAACCATTATAAAAATATTAAATGCAACGATAAGCAAGTTGAGATTTTAGAGTCCGATGACGAGAAGCTCATGTATATGATCAAGTCGGATTTAAGAAAAGAGACCATTGCCTATAGGGGTTGGCTGAAGTCACCATGCTGTTGCATTTTGGACTTTAATAAATTGATGGGAGCCCACGGCGGATCTGCAACGGATGCAGAGGCGATGGGGCAAATGCAAAAAATTGCAGCGGCGCTACAGTTAAAAGTTTCAAATAAGAGGTTGTGGAAAATTTACAAAAAAAGTTTTGGAACAGGCTGGAATTTTTTTAGAGGCAAGACAAATTCCTGGAAAGAGTACTTTACTGAAGCGCACAAGCAGGCGGTTAAGCTGGAAATTGGAGACCTCTTAATTGAACTCGGTTACGAGAAAGATTTGAATTGGTAACCTCTACTTTTAAAGTATGATTACAGTTTTTAGTTCATTCCAAAATTAGAGGCAGCACATCCACAAGCGTGGGCGACCACTCCAGCCCGCGCTTGTAGACAAGGCGTGAGGCGATCGCGCAGGCGATGATCGCTTTTTTGTGGATCTCTGGAAGCTCTGTGAGAATGCGCTCCTGATATCTTGTCTGCAAGATTTTTGGGCAGTAGCGAATTAGCGTCTGAATCAGAGGGTCGTTTGGATCTTTTGAGAGCTCGATTGTCTCTAGGTAGCGGAGAAGCTCGTACATGTAGCTGTTGATTCTTTGAGAGATCCACTCGGAGATGTCCGTTAAGAAAGCGCCTGAGTTGCGGTGTGTCTCAAGGAGGAGCTGCGCTTCATCCCTGGATCTATCGTCGATGATCTGCAGCACCTCTTGAACATACTCCTCTTTGATCTGGAGAAACTCCTCTTCCGAGAGGGTGAGGCCTGCTAGCACTTCGAATGAGGAGCAGATCACCCCTCCTTTATTGGCTGAGCTGTCTTTAATGATCAGGAGGCCAAGCTTTTCAAGCGATCTTCTAGCCCAAGGAGTCAGGTAGAGGTTTGCTCCTTCGACAATAGCTTTAGAGGTCGGTTTTCCTGTCTCATCTAGAAATTCTTGCCAATTCTGATCATTCAGGGTTCGCGGTCTTCCTCCTGCAGGAATAAAGACGTCTGTTTTTGTCTGATGCACATTGTGGCGCAAGAGATAGTTCATGTCACTGCCAGAGAGCCAATCTTCGACCACTTTTCCGTTCTGTTTTCTCAAGCAGAGGCTCTTTTGTGCATAGGCCGACTCTTCCTTTTTTTTGCGGGTATCGACGAGGAAGCCTCCCTCATGCAGCTTCTCTGCTGGATAGAAGCGGATCGGTTTTGCCTCTTTAAATAGATCGACCAGAATCGCAAGATCGAGTCCTTCTGGATCAAAAATTGTTCCAGAGCCGTCGATCAGGGCAAGTAGATGCGCCGTTTTAGGATAGAAACGGTATAAGTTAAAAATCTGGTTGCCGGCGACATCTCCATCGGGGCCCCCTGTCATTTTAATCGTAAAAGGATTTTTTCGTGGATCGATGCCGATAAATTTAAGCAGCTCTTCCATGTAGACGTTGACGCCAAAAGAGGTGACTCCAAACTCTTTATGGTTGATGCCAGCGCCAGGTTTGCTGCTGATAAAGGATCTTCCAGGCTTATAGTTGTGAAATTGGCTGTAGGCTGAGATCCATTCGATCATCTCATTGAACATATTTTCGTCGGGGCCAAGGTAGATGTACTCTGGCTGCTGGTAGTAGTCGACAATATCTTTTGCTCTCAAGGTTCCGTCTTCTTCGCAATTGATCAAGATTAGAAGCGCTTCGACAAAAGAGCGCTGCGCCTGATAGAGATTCTCTCTTTTTTGTTCGATATGAAATGTTTTGAGTTCCACTTCCAGCTGCTCTTCTGGCACATCAGCCTCTTGGAGCTCTCTTGCAAAGATCTCTTCCTCAATTTTAAGTCTCTCATACGGCTCAAGAAGAATCACAGCTTTGGCACCACCTTCTGGGATGTCTTTATTTTTTTTCTGCTGTGTGAAGGCAAGACCGTAACACTCGGCAAAGACGTTATTGCGTTCGATCTGGTACTGCTCGATTTTTTCTGGATAGACTGTTCGGACGCCACCACGCGCCAGGTCGACGAAGCGGATGTGAAAGCCGATAAACGAGAAGCCTTTAATAAAAAAAAGTCCAAACGGCAGTTCTGGAAATTTTTCTGCTCGGTCGTAGGGAAGAGCTTCAAGGCAGCTCGGGCTTAGTCTAAAGCTGAAGGCGGTTTTATTATTGCGATAGAAATTGGTCTTGAGGACGTTATCGACAAAAGAGATGCCTTGTTTGAAGATGTTTTTTCGGCGGGTGTCGTTGGTCTCTTGGCCTGTATCGAGTTTGTCCACAAGGCTGACCAACTTCTCTTTGAGCGCCTCATATTTGTTTAGATCTGCCTGTTCCGGATCAAATTTCTGCTCAAAAGCTTCCGTTAGCAGCAGTGTCAATTCCGGATGACGACAGAGCCCTTCTTGAATGTTGGCAAAAGAGTAGATGTTGGGATCTTGATGCACCAGGAGCTGATGGATAAAGGAGACCATCGTCTTGATCAAGTTGCCGATATTGCCGCGTACAAGATGTGTGTCGACAAAAACTTTTTCCACCTCGCGCTGCTCTTCAAAGTACTTGATGGTGGCAAGCTCTTGCAGAAAATCTTTTACGTTCGTAGCTTCCCAAGCGGCCTTGCCATTGCTGCCATGGATTCCAAGAGAGATCAGAATGATGCTATCTTTGCTATACGGGTCGATATAGGTGGAGTTGACCTTTTGCATCACAAGGCCGTGGCGATGGATCATCTTAGCCAGGCGATAGAGAAAGTCGTGTTTTGGGACGTGGCGCCAGGCGAGAACGATCTGCATGGAAGGACTTTCCGTCTCTTTCCAATCTTCATTGTAGCGCACCTCGTACTGGCACAGATCGCGTGTCTTAGCTCGATAGTACATGTCGAGAGCAAGAATGAATCGGTCCTGGTTGAGTGAGCGGATAAAGCGCGGATTCATCGATTCGATAATCTGCTGAACATTCTCTTGATTCATCTCCGGATTGCGCTCTTGGACAAGCTGTAAAATAGCATGGAGCTCTTTTTCGGGGACCCTCTCTTTTTTCTGTTTTTCTAGGTACTGCGTGAAGAGGATGACTGCGATGCGCAGTGGCTGTTTGATCTGTGGAAAGGGAGTAGGGGAGTTTGAGACGAAGGCTCTGTAGTTTTTGATCCCATATTTGCGGTAGTGTTTGAGAATGCGTAGGTCGGCATCCGGGCTATCTAGGCAGAGGACAATGGCTCCTTTGGGCAGGCGAATATTGGAGAAGTAGCCTTGCAGATTAAAATCCATTAGATTGTGTGCAACGAGCATCACATTCTCGTGGCCTACTTCATCAAAGAATTTGGGCGGCATATGTTCTTCGAGCCAAAGATAAAACTCTTCAAACTGCTTAATCTCTTTTTTGAGATCGGATTCTCTCTGCTCTTTAGATACTGCCATAATTAGACCTCTTTCGAACCCTCATTTATTTGCCAAAATCGTTCTTTTCCCTCTGGTTTTTATCTTTCTCGTTCAGCGGCTCTTTGGAGCCGCCTCGTTCGTACGATCCGAAACTGCAGGCAGTTTCTAAAAACCAGAGGAAAAATCTCCGATTTTTTCAAATAAAGCAGGCTTCGAAAGAGGTCTATTTTATCCATACGGGATCGTAGATTTTTTTGTCACGAATTATAGCAGAGCTATTATTTACGAAACTTACAGCACAGAGCATACGGGATAAAACTTAAGATGAGTATTCCTGTAATTAAGGTTGCCTCATAAGAGAGGACACTCGAAATTCCAACGCCTTCTGGAGGCAAGAATCCAAATAGAATTGCGCTCAAGCAGGTGAAGGAGCCGACAAGAGAGACGCTCCAGATACCCACTTTCCCTCCAGGAATACGGAAAGAGCGCGACACATCCGGTTTAGAGTAGTGCAGACGTAGCGCTGCTGCAAAAAGTCCCATATAGACAAGAAGAGCGAGCTGAGCTGTGATGGTGGAGAGGAGCCAGAAAGAGGCGTTGACATTGGGCATCAGCAAGAAGGCGCATGATAAAACTGAGACGATCAGCGCTTGCACAATAAGAATGCGGTAGGGAACACCGTGTTGATTGGTCTTGCCAAAACTCTTCGGTAAAGAGCCGTCACGGCAGGCGACCATGAGCCCCTTTGTCGGGCTAATGATCCAGGCGCTCACACCACTCAAACCTCCTAGGATCACACAGCCAGCAATGAAGGGAACCATCCAAGAGATTTGGTAGGCTGCGAAAAATTGCGAGAAGGCTTGTAGGGTGCCCGTCACGAGGCTCAGCTCGGATTTTGGAACGACAAGAGCGATGGAGAGAGATGAGGAGATGAGCAGAAATAAAATAAGAACCGCGCTGATGGCTACAGCTTTTGGGTAGTCTCGTTTGGGATTGTGCATCTCTTGTGCATGTGTGGCTGCCATCTCAAGGCCGAGTAGCCCAAAGAGCAAGCTTGCAAGGAAAGGGAGCTGGAGTGAGGTTGACCAGGCAGGGAAGAGTTCTTGATTTGAGAAGCCGATCTGTAGAGGATTGCCCGATACAATCCAGATAAGCCCAAGGGCCGAGATCAGGCACATTGGCAAGATGGTTCCAACGAGCGCTCCAATTGTGCTGATGAGGCTAGAAACACGCATCCCAAAGCAGTTAAGAAGAGTGGCGGCCCAAAAAAGTCCCAGGATGACAAGGAGCATGTAGATCTTATTTTCAGCCATTTCTGGATTAAAAAAATAAGTTGTCGTTCCAGCGATCAGTGCCATAATTGTCGGATACCAGGCGAGGTTGTAGACCCAGCTCATCCAGATCACAAGCAGCCCTAGGCGCTTGCCAAACGCTTCACGCACCCAGATATAGATGCCGCCTGTTGTCGGCCATCCGGTTCCAAGCTCAGCAGAGACGAGCGCGCTTGGGATAAAAAAAAGAAGAGCCGCCAGAAAATAGAAAAAGAGCAGCGAAGCGCCGTAGGAAGCAGAGAAGGGGAGAGAGCGAATGCTTGCCACTGCGATGATATTGATCATCACAATTTGAAAGAGTCCGAGCAGTTTTTTTGAATGTTTCATTTTCCTTCTATTTTTTTAAGAGTCTAAGGCTATTGAGGCCAACCAGAAGCGTGCCGCCTTCATGTAAGACAACAGCTAGCCAGAGTGGCACCTCGCCGAGAAGCGCCGGGAGTGTTGCTCCCAAGATGACAAGGAGCGCAAGCGAAAGGTTCTGCTTGAGAATGCGCATGGTGTGATGCGCCTTGCCTAGTAGGTAGTCGATCAGCTCAAGATCGTCGTGCAGAAGGACAATGTCTGCAGCTTCAACAGCTGTTGCACTGCCGACTTTTCCCATTGCGATGCCAACGGTGGCTCTTGCGAGGGCTGGGGCGTCATTGACTCCATCGCCCACCATCATGAGGCCTCCCTCTTGAGAGAGCCGCGAGACGTGGCTTAGCTTGTCTTCTGGCTTAAGGCTATGAAAGAGGTCCAGATCGAGCGCCTCTGCCACATGGTTTGCCCCTTTTTCTGCATCTCCAGTGAGCATCAGAAGTTTTAAGCCCCTCTTTTTTAAAAGAGAGAGAGCATCCGATGCATTGGAGCGCAGCGTATCGGTGTAGCGAATCTGGTAGACACTTGTTCCAATAAGTAGGTAGGAGTGGGTGTAGCGCTCCTCTTTTTCTTGTAGAAAAAAGGGCTGCTTGGAGAAAATCCAGGAGCTACTTCCAATTGCAACGGAAACTTTTTGACCCTCTATTAGCGTAGAGCCTTCCAGGCCGTATCCTGCAACCTGTTGAAAATTGTCGATGGGAAGAGCCTCAACGCGTCTCTCTTTGGCATAGTGAATCACAGCACGAGCGATAGGGTGGACGGCGTGTCTCTCTAGGCCTGCTGCGATCGCAAGAGCCAGATCGGGATGGACGCACTCTTGGGTAACTGCCGTCAAGCCGTGGCACGTCAGCTCTCCTGTTGTCAGGGTGCCTGTCTTGTCAAAAGCAATCTGTGTGCAGCGCACAAGAGCGTCAAGAACAATGCCGCCTTTGAGCAAAATACCTTTTTTTGTGCAGCAGCTAATCGCGCTCAAGTAGGCGGTAGGTGTCGCAAGAATCAGAGCGCAAGGTGAGGCTGCAACAAGAAAGGCAAGGGCTCGGTAGAGCGCTCCTTCTAGCCCCAAGAAGGGGATATTGAGTAGCCAGGGAAAACTTGCAGCAAAAAGGATGAAGAGTAAGATGATCGTAGAGGCGTAGTAGCTGCCAAATTTATCTAGCAGCTTTTCGAGTTTCGGCTTTGCCTCTTGCGCCTCAGTAATTAGTCGGATGATGCGGCTGAGTGTCGAGTCTGCAGCTTTTCGCGTCACGCGGACTGTCAAGGTTCCATCTAAATTACGGGCGCCAGCTGGGACCTCATCTCCGATCACGCGTGCAGCTGGACGTGTCTCGCCTGTTAGGTGGGCTAGATCGACAAATGAGGAGCCATCGATCACTTCCCCATCTAGAGGGACAACTTCTCCAGCGCGCACGAGGAGGCTTGTTCCAATGGCAATTTCATGGATCGATTTTTCAAAGATCGTCCCATCTTCTAAGACCACGCAGCCAACGCGCGGGGAGATCTGATTGAGGTGGATGAGCCCTGTGTGCGTCTTTTTTGTGACAAATTCCTCAAGAGATCCTGAAATTTCAAAGAGAACTAGCAGGAGAGCACCTTCCATGGGAGAGCCGATCACAACAGACAACAGTGCAGCAAAGGTCATCAGTAGATCGATGTTGATCTGTAGCTTGGCAATATCCTCACACGCTGCAATCAGTGCCGGAGTGCCAGAGAGGAAGTAGACGAAAATAAGAGCTACATATGCCAAAGGTGGATATGTAAAGGAGAGGAGAAACGATACGCTAAGAAAAAAGGCAGAGACAATCGAAATTTTTAACGGTAAATTCCTACCCCAGCGCCGAGAGCTCTCTGTCAGAAAAGGGCTGATGC
>Ga0364907_10140_pt1 | contig 28954 bp, 22 predicted proteins | sample ExccelJu500002D3_2_FD_206960 | JGI IMG/M metagenome (GOLD analysis project Ga0364907, IMG submission 206960) | Enriched cells from Trout Bog Lake Hypolimnion, Wisconsin, USA - BchlTB.July02.5000.02.D3 | ecosystem: Environmental > Aquatic > Freshwater > Lake > Hypolimnion/Profundal zone | place...
CTCTTTCCGCCGCATAATCCAATGAGTAGAAAAATTAGCGGGGAGAGGGCGATCGCAACGGCAAGAGCAACGCCTCCAAGGACAAGCTGCATTGTTGTCTCTTGCTTGAAGATAAAGTGAAACATGGAACGCGTTACATGCTCTACTTTGCCAGGAATGAGAACTCCAATGATCGCTCCGGCTGTCCCTAGAAAGACGCTCCAAGCGGCCCCAAAAAAGACAAAACTAAAAAAACAGGCAAAAACGAAAATAAGACAAAAAAAGAGCTCAAAGCGATGCTTTTTTGTGAAATTCTCAATCTCTTTTACTGACACGGAATCTTTATGCTCTTCTGGCTCCATATAACCTCTCTTTTTTTTCAATCTAAGTAGTTTCTATAATTTTCTGCAACTCCCTTTATTTTTTCTCTTAAATCTTCTATCATGTCGACTTTACAACTTTGGGCTATCCGATGATTCTCTGTCACCAGAAGTGGAATCTTGAAAAACTTTTTCGTTTAGGGCTTTTTGGTACTGCAGCGCTGCTTCTTTTAAGCTTTGCTGCCCTATTTGGTAAGACTCTGCAGCGGCGCACCATGCACGAAGAAAGCCTTCCACTTGCACAATCTAAACTGTTCAACTACGACACTATCGGAACAGGCGCCCTTCTCTTAAATCCGCCAAAATCTCTCGACTCTCTTCCCTACCTAAATGAAGAGCTTCTGCTCGTGTCACAAGATCACAAGCCTGGAAAAAAGAGTTCCGAGCGACTTCTTGTCTGTCTCAAGAGCGCCCAGCAGGAAAAACTCCTAGTCCATGGAGAGAGAGCCTACTTAGAAGGGGGGGCCCTATTCACTTTTTCGGATCACGAGACCCCGCTCTGGATTCGTCCCCTCGTTCTAGACCGAAGCTCTGTCTTAATGCAAGTGTGCAATGAAAAGGAGATGGTAGAATTTCTACTCAAAAAGAGCGCTCCCACAAAGTCTGTTCTCTCTGACAGCTTCCTCCCTTTTAAAACTGCAGAGTATTGGGGCCGGGATCTTTTTCTACAACGCTATGGAGGAGAGGAGTCCCTGGGGGAAAAAGAGTGCGAGCAGCTTTTATTCAAGAACCCATCCTATGCCTGCCTTGTGCGTGAAGGGTCGTATCTTGCTTATATCGATCAACAGTGGCGCACGCTCTCTTTAGATCAAATTTCGGAAGGCGTTCCTGTGGCTCTTGTCAAGAGCGTGAGCGCACAAAAAATAGAGCTCGAAGCTTGGGAGGGCTCAGGATTTCAAAGCAGACTCTTCTCTTTTGAAAAAAAAACAGGAGAGAAGTTTTTCAAAAAAGCAGAGGAGATCTTTACCGCTCTGCGCAGGCGCACCGCTTCCCAATTCTCCTGTTACATGGCAGGCCGCAAGCTGATGTTAAAAAAAGGAGATTGGCTCTTGCAAACAGAGAGCGGTTGGCATAAATTAACAGATCCTAATGAAATTGATGCCTATGCAGAACAGAGAACGCCAGGAGAGCTGCTCATCCTAGATGATGTGAAAAAAGAAAAAAACAAAAGCTCGCTTGTCTGCACCCTCTTTAATAAGAGTAGAACCCAAGTGCAAACAATTATAATTCCACTCAATGAGATGACAGAAAAAAAACGCGCATCAAAAAAAAGCAGTGAGGCAAAACAGTGATCCACATCTTGCTCTTGACACTCATAGCCTCCACACTTAGCGCTGAAACAATTGCTGAAAAAAAAGCCAAGAACCTATGGAGTAAAGACGCCTCTTTACCAAAAAATTCCATCCAGACGATAAATCAGGAAATTTCAGATTTACGAAAAGAGCTCGACAAATCGTACCAGACAGCGCAGCTGCTGCAGGAGAGGGGCGCTTCGGATGAAGAGTTTGCAGGGCTGCTTGTAGAGATGAATCGCATTAAAGAGGCGATTTTACAAACAGAAGAGCGCTGGAAGGATCGCTCCTCTGCCGATGCAAAAAAAGAAGAAGAGGGGTATGGCCTCTGGGATCAAGAAGAGACGACGCTCTCTCAACTCATCACCGAATATGGAGCGATGGACTTCCTCTACATCATTCCACCGGAGATCGCCGCCTTAAAACTCAACCTTCACTCCACAGTTCCCATTCCGCGCGAATCGTGGAGGGATCTTCTCGAACTACTGCTCAATCAAAATGGAATTGGAATCAAACAGCTAGGCCCCTACACAAGACAGCTCTTTATCTTTAAACAAGATCTCTCCGCAGTGCAAAAAATTGCAACGACAAGAGAGGGGCTGCAATTGATACCAGCTCAAACGCGCCTCTTCTATCTCTTCTCCCCCGCTGTCGAACAGATCCGTAGCTCACTCCAATTTTTCGAACGTTTTTCAGATGCCAAACAGACCTTTGTCCATCAAATTGGGAATAAAATTGCTCTGATCTCTTCAAAAGAAGAGATCGAACGGATGCTCTCTCTCTATCAGGCGATCTGGGGTGAGCGCAACGGGAAGGTCTCTCGCGTTGTTCCTATTTCCAAGATGCATGTCAAAGAGATGGAAAAGATTCTGACCACCTTTTTTGGAGAGGCGATTGAAAAAAATCGCCCCCCCTTTGGCAAACAGGAGACAGAAGGACTCTCGCTCTTCTCACTGCCGCAAGGCAATGCCATTGTTCTGATCGGCTCTCAAGCAGTCGTTGATCGCGCAGAAAAAATAGTGCAAGAGACAGAGAGTCAGCTCCAAGATCCAGCTGAGATGACAGTCTTTCTCTACCACTGCCTCCACAGCGATCCGGCAGATCTTGGAAAAGTGCTCGGCAAGGTGTACAACTCGCTGCTCTTTACAGCAACAGAGGCGCCAAGGGAGATGGAAATCAACTACACCACACAGAGCGTCCCTCAAAGAACGCCGGATGGATATGCAGCCCCTCCTCCCCTTGTTGTGGCGCCTCCAATCCTCAATCCTGGGACTCACTCTCGTCTGGAGGTTGATGAAGGGATCGACCACTTTATTCCAGACCCAAAAACGGGAACATTGCTGATGGTGGTGCGCCGCGACACCCTGATAAGGATCAAAGATCTCTTGCGCAAACTCGACGTACCGAAAAAAATGGTGCAGATCGAAGTGCTACTCTTTGAAAAAAGGCTGCACGACCAGAACAACTTTGGGCTCAATCTATTGAAGCTCGGTTCCGACTCTAGCCACATGATCTATCGCGCTGCCAATTTAACACCGGCTGAAAAACCAGGCCTTGGCGTCTTGCAATTTCTTTTGCAAATGGGCAAAAGCAAACACTTTCCAGCCTTTGATCTCGCCTATCAATTCTTGATGACGCAAGAGGATATCCAGCTAAATGCTGCTCCCTCGATTGTGACAATTAACCAGACGCCAGCAACCATTAAAATTGTCGAAGAGCAGTCGATCAACAATGGTGCAGCTCCAATTGACACCAACAAGGGAACAGCTTTTGAAAAATCATTTTCAAGAGCCCAGTACGGTATTACAATCGTTGTTACACCCACAATTCACCTCTCCGATTCGGAAGAGTTTGCGGATGGGCGCGGCTTTGTAACACTCCAGACAAATATCACCTTTGACACGACAAAATCCAATCACGATGACAGGCCCACTGTCGATCGACGCAATATTGAAAATGAGGTGCGCGTTGCCGATGGTCAGACAGTGATCCTCGGGGGATTGCGTCGAAGAGCGACACATGACAATGAGGAGAAGATCCCATTTTTAGGAGAGCTGCCAGGGATTGGAAAACTGTTTGGATCGACAAAGTTGAGCGACAGCAGCACCGAGATGTTCTTCTTCATCACCCCCAAGATCATTCTCGATCCAGAACAAGACTTAGAGTGTGCAAAAATCGAGATGCTTAAAAAAAGAGCGGGCGACATCCCAGAGTACCTCGATCAGCTGATCGAGGCGTATGACAAAGAGAAACGACAATTTTTCCGCGGCAGCTGTCGATTGCTTGGAGTGAGTCGATGACACTTCTTCTGGAGATGCCTTTAGTTCGTGATAAGGTGCAGAGGCTCCCCTACTCCTTTGCCAAACAGCGCGGCCTGCTGGCGATTGAAGAGTGCGAGACTTATATCACAATTGCCCTTGCAGATCCGCTACAGCTCGATGCGCTTGAAGAGGCGCGTGCGCTTTTAAACAAACCGATTCGCGAGCAGCTCGTCTCCTTTGAGATGCTCGAGGAGGCGATGGAGTTCTGCTACCATCAGAAGGAGAGCGCCACCTCCGACTTAATCGCCACATTACAGGTTGATGCCAATAAAAGTTCGCAAGAAGAAAATGGCGAATATGATCTCCTTGCTGAAGGAGGAGCCTCTCCCATCATCCGGCTCCTCAACTCCCTTTTAAGTGAAGCCATCGTTCAGGGCGCCTCCGATATCCACTTTGAACCCCTTGAAAAAGGCCTAACCGTCCGCTATCGCATCGACGGCATCTTGCAGATGCGCTACGCCCCACCCAAAGAGTTTCAAGCGGCTCTTTTGACGCGGATTAAAGTGATGGCAAAGCTCGACATTGCCGAGCAGCGACTCCCTCAGGATGGCAGAATTAAGTTGAAAATGGGCGGGCGAGAGATCGACTTTCGTGTCAGCACAATCCCAATTGTCTATGGCGAGCGAATCGTCTTGCGAATCCTCGACAAATCGAATGTGCTTCTTGGCCTCAACAAGCTCGGAATGCGAGCGCACATCTTAGAGAATTTTAAGCAGCTGTTGCATTTGAGCGAAGGAATTCTCCTAGTGACAGGGCCGACAGGTAGCGGAAAGACCACAACACTCTACAGTGCCCTCTCCGAAATCAACTCCTCTGAAACAAATATCATGACGATCGAAGATCCAGTTGAATATAAACTGCAGGGGATGGCGCAAATGGGGGTCAATCCTAAGATCAACCTCCATTTTGCAACAGGGCTGCGGCATATTTTGCGCCAAGATCCCGATGTGATTATGATCGGTGAGGTGCGCGATAAAGAGACAGCAGAAATTGCTATCCAAGCCTCTCTCACAGGCCACCTTGTTCTAACAACACTGCACACCAATGACGCCCCATCCGCACTCACACGCCTCGTTGAAATGGGGATCGAACCGTATCTCCTCTCCTCCTCTGTTGTAGGTGTCCTCGCTCAGCGCCTTGTTCGGACGATCTGCAAAGAGTGCATCGAGGCGTATGAGCCGACAAGTGTGGAGCTTAAAGAGCTCGGCATTGCCTCGCAGGTTCCGTTCTACCGCGGCAGAGGCTGCCCCCACTGCTACGGTTCAGGCTACAAGGGGCGCCACGGCATCTACGAGCTGATGCTGGTCGATGGGAGTATCAAACGGCAGCTCTTAAAAAGTGCCGATGCAGCAGCTCTTAAAACAACAGCACAGAGCGCTGGCATGATGAGCCTGCGCCATGAAGGGGGATTTCTGGTGGCACAAGGCATCACCACAAGTCGTGAAATCTTGCGCGTCAGCAGGTGCGCCGAGGAGATCTAGTGAGCCTATTTCGGTACAAAGCGATCTCAGATAGTGGAAAGGTGATCTCTGGCGTCATCGATGCAGACTCTTTTTCACTTGCTAAAGAGCGGCTGCGCAAGCAGCAAATTCTGGTCACAGAACTTGGCACTCTGAAAAAAAACAGTTCTATACAGCTCGACGACACGCTGCTGCTCAATTTCACGCGCGAATTTGGCCAACTTCTGCGCGCAGGACTCCCCGTCTACGAGAGCTTGCTCACGATCGAAGAGAAGTACAGGGCCCATCGCGTTCATCCCCTCTTTTTGGATCTGTGCGATCAGCTCAAAAGTGGCTCCAGCCTCTCCCTTGCCCTAAAAAAATATCCAGGCAGCTTCGACGCTGTCTTTTTATCGATGGTGGAATCTGCCGAACAGACAGGCGCCCTTGTCACAGTCTTTAACCAGCTCTCAACGCTCATTGAAAAACAGAGGCGGTTGAAAAAGAAGCTCTACGGAGCGCTCCTCTATCCAGCTTTTTTGGCAGCTTTTGCACTCCTTGTCACCTTCTCACTTCTCTACTTTGTGATCCCTTCCATGAGCGATCTCTTTGAAGGACGAAAGCTCCATCCTTTGACTGAAACTGTGCTTGGAATCAGCCGCTTTGTCACTTCAAATACGATCCCCCTTCTTTTGGGCGTACTGCTCGTTGCCACTGGAGTCCCTCTTTTCTTGCGCACAGCACAAGGAAAGAGACTACGTGAAAAGCTTCTGCTGAAAACTCCACTTTTAAAAACGCTCCTTATCCAAGCAGCTCTTGTGAGACTCACAAGATCCCTCTCTCTGCTACTAGCCGGTGGCGTGCCGCTCCTCCAAGCTCTTGGGCTGTCGCGTAAAGTTGTCGGCCTCTTCTCTCTTGAGCAGCTTCTAGAAAGAGCTGAAAAAAAAATCATGGAAGGCGGGAAATTAAGCTCCGAGTTCAAAACCTCACCCCTCATTCCGCCTCTTGTGATCCGCATTTTAGCCATTGCTGAAGAGACAGGAAAGATAGCGCCGATGCTGCAGAGCATCGCCGATATTTACGACGAGGAGCTAGAAAATCAGCTGGCGCAGATTACAGTGCTCTTGCAACCTGCACTCTTGCTCATTTTAGGAGCCGTGATCGGGCTGATTCTTCTCTCTGTGCTCCTGCCACTCACAGACGTCAGCTCTTTTGTATCGAATTAATCAGCCATGTGCTACGATTTTGCTTATGAAAAAAAGAAAACAGCCAATTACCTTGATCGAGATTATGATTGTGATCTTCCTGATCGGTCTGATCGGAAGCGTTCTTGGCTACAATATGAAAGGAAGCTTGGAAGAGGGAAAAGCATTTAAGACCGAGCAGGCGAGCCTTCAAATTCGCGACCTGCTACTTCTAGAAGCTGCCAAGGGGACTCCACTCACAACGGTTGTTGCAAATCCCAAGCTCTATCTCTCTCGCTCTGGATTTGTTAAAAATGTCGAAAAACTTCTAGAAGATGGTTGGGGCGGCGCCTATGAAATTACCGCAAGCTCCAGAGAAAGAGATATTCGCGTCATCTCTAGAAACTTGGAGCGCTACAATGCGAAAAAAGGCAAGCTTCCAGTTCAAGAGCCAGAAGATGAAGAGTCAGAAGAGCCTCCCATTGAATAACCCCTCCTTTAAAGGAGGGGATTCTTCTTCGGCAAATGGCGGGCACTCTGCGGTGCCCGAAAAAACAAATAGCTCGGCTAACCCCCTCTTTAAGAGATGGGGTTACGCTTCGAGCCTGCCGTTCACATTCCTTGAACTTTTCATCTGCCTTACGATTGTCTGCCTTCTTGGGAGCCTGCTCGGCTGGCAGGCAAAAAAATCAGTCGACATCCAGCGCTTCCAGCATAGCGCCCATCGCCTCGCCTGCGAACTGCGCCACCTGCAGATCCTAGCGCTCACCTACCAAGCGGATGTGACACTCACTCTCTACTGGAAAAGTGGCGAGCTCCTCTATTCTATTGCAAGCGACGAGCCGATTCCAATCATAGAACTGACACGGGCTTGCAAACTCGGCGGCATTGAAAAAGTGACCATCGAGCAGGGAAAACCGATGAGAAAAGAGCTGACTCTCACCATTCTCTCTTCTGGAAGAATTGTGAAAGAAGGTACAATTGAGCTGCATCAGGGGGCGCGCTCGATCATTCTAGACCTCTCGACCCCCTTACAAATTCAACAGAAAAGGATCGGATGAAAACAGCTCTTGTTCACGACTGGCTCACAAATATTGCGGGTGCAGAAAAAGTGTTAGAGGAGGTGTGGAAACTTCTCCCTTCCCCGATCTACACCCTCATTGCGGATCAGAAAAAACTCCAAGGCTCTTTTTTTCAAGATAAGGAGATCATCCCCTCTTTTTTACAAAAATTGCCCTTTGCCACAAAATACTACCGCAACCTGCTACCTCTATTTCCTCTTGCCATTGAGCAGTTCGATCTATCCCAATACGATCTGATCCTCTCCAACTCGCATGCTGTCGCAAAAGGGGTCCTCACACTGCCGCATCAGCGCCACATCTGCTACTGCCAAACGCCGATGCGTTACGCCTGGGACATGTATCACGCTTACCTTGCCCCCTTAAAAGGCCTCCGCAAGGCGTCAGCAAAAGCGACGCTGCACTACCTGCGCAACTGGGACATCGCCTCTCTCAATCGCGTTGATCTCTTTCTTGCCAACTCCCGCTACATCCAGCAGCGCATTAAAAAAATCTACGGAAGAGAATCGATTGTCCTCTATCCTCCTGTGGCAACAGAGCGCTTTATACCAGCTGCCACACGGGAAAAGTTCTACCTCACAGTCTCGCGCCTTGTGCCGTATAAGAGAGTCGATCTGATCGTGGAGGCGTTTGCTCATTTACCCAATGAGCGACTGATTGTCATCGGCGACGGTCCCGAGAGAGAGAAGATCCGACAAAAGGCAGGGCGCAATGTGGAGCTACTTGGGGCAAGAAGCGATCTAGAAATAGCTGACTACATGGGAAAGGCCAAGGCGTTTCTCTTTGCAGCAGAGGAAGATTTTGGCATCAGCCCAGTAGAAGCGCAGAGCGCAGGCGCTCCTGTCATCGCTTTTGGTAAGGGCGGCGCCCTCGAAACAGTTGTTGCTAATAGAACAGGCCTTTTCTTTGAGGAGCAGAGCGTACCAAGCCTACTGGGAGCATTGGAGCTGTTTGAACGGACACAAGATCTCTTTGATCCACAAGTAATTCAGTCTTATGCAGCGCAATTTGGTAAGGAGCGTTTTCAAAGAGAGCTCCAGCAGATTATCGCGTCTACTGGATAAAGGTTGACAATTTCATTTGTATTTTTTAAAAATAAAATTATTCAACAGGAGGATGTATGTTAGGAACCATTTTGATTGTTATCTTGATTCTGCTACTGATCGGAGCTCTGCCGGCTTGGCCACACAGCAGCAGCTGGGGCTACGCTCCAACGGGAGTCTTAGGAACCGTTCTGCTGATCATCCTTATTCTCGTCTTAATCGGCAAACTTTAACTCAATTTTAGTTCTGTTGGGTATAGATGTTTCTAAAGAAAGAAAAAGTCCTAAAGGACCTCTCCTTTTTTTTCATTATTGCGACTATCGCCTACGCTCTTTTTTTTATTTTTTTTCTGCTATTTGGATCCTACGAACCGCTTAGACCAACCTGGATTCCCTCCTATTTTAGATCTATTTCTCTTTTATTAGGGGGCCTTGCTCTTTTAGCTGCATTCTATTCCAAGTGGATTTTTGCAGTAAGAGCTGTTGGGGCCATTCTTCTAGTCGCTGATTTACTACAACTAATCTCTCCATATTCTCCTGTTTTTACTGTACCTTTGGGACATCAAGAGCCTGTTTTACAAATTTCAAAAGATTTTTTTTTAATAAAATCTATTTGGAGCCTTAATTTTTTATTTTTGGGAATTACCTTTTTAGTCTGGTCTCGCACTGTTTTCCTACTGGCACCTCTACTCGTTTTTTTTTATCTCAACTCTTGGTGCTACTCTCTATTTCTTTGCACAAGAATTCAATCCAGGATGGAGAGACATGTTTTCTATTTGTGTCTGCTGCACATTTGGAACTCTGTTTCTTAGCAGCGGAATAATTACAACAAAACTTTATCAAAACATTGAAAACAAAATTAAGCTAACTCGCCCTATTGTTATTACTGTAGTGTTTGGAATATTTTTCGTAGCTTTCTTTTCCATAAAAGAGCTAGAAATAAGTTCTGAAGTTTTTAAAAATGCCAGCAACATCCTATTTTTGGGCGGCTTCTTATTCTCCACCTCTCTTGCCTTATCGCTAATTTTTTTACTGCGAACTAAAGAACAGCTTGTGGAGATCGAATCTTCTCGACATCAGCTTCTCCAGTTACAAGAGGAGTCAAGAGCCGCTTTAACTTCTGCTCAAGCAGGGATGTGGAGTCTAGATCTCAAAACAAACAGAGTGATTTGGGACGACTACATGCATCTGCTTTTTGGAGTAGAGCCCAAACGCTTCAAAGGGACTTTAGACGATGTTATGGAGTCTATTCATCCAAAAGATCGAAATGCTATTTTATCTAATTTAAAAAATGCTGCTGAAAATGGGGCGCGTATTGATTCCATTTTCCGAGTGATTCGATCAGACGGCTCGACCCATTTTATTAGGGGCAATGGGCAGCTGTTTTATGATGCAGAACATAAACCAATCAGCTTGAAAGGAATTTGCTTTGATGTCACAGACATGATGCTCTCTCAAAACTATGGAGTTATATCGGAGGCGATCGCCCAAACTCTGGCAAATGGCGACTCTTTCCATCAAGTTATCACGGATATCTTTCAAATTCTCAATAATTACATGGGATGGGAAGTGATCATTATATGGGAAAATAGCAGATCTCCCAATCTACACTGCACTCAATTTATTTCAAGCGCTCCAGAAAAGCATGTAAAATTTCAGCAAGCGGTACAAAATACGACAATCACCAAAGGAGAGCCGCTTGCAGGAGTTGCCTGGGCCACAAGCAAGTTAGCTTTTAGCCGAAATATCAGCGAGGAGGAGCATTTTCTTAGAACAGACATTACTAAAGAAGAGAATCTGCAAGGCTCTATAGCCGTCCCCATTTTTGCAAATGGCACCATTCACGGCATTATAGAACTATATAAAAGCACTCCCTTTATAGAACAGATGGACTCTGCTTTTATTAGCTTAATGCATAATCTTGGAAGAGGAGTTGGACAATTTCAAAGAAGAAAAATCGCCGAGGCAGAGCGTGATGAATTAGCTTCCGTTGTCAAAGCTGCACCCGATGCAATTTACATCTACACTTTAGATGGTAAAATAAAAAGCTGGAACCCAGGAGCAGAACATCTTTTTGGTTGGGAAAAACAAGAGATCTTAGGACAAGAGATCTATAAAATCCTCCCTTCTGAACAGTATGCCGAGCACAAGCAAACTGTCGAATTATGCAAACAGGGAAAAGTAGTTTCTTCTTTTGAAACAGTCAGAAAGAAAAAAGATGGGACACTGTTTTGGGTAACTAAATCGGCCTCACCCATCTATGATTCAGAGGGTCAACTAATTGCAATCTCAAATATTCTTCGAGATATTTCTAAAGAAAAACGAGAGTATTTATCTGTTGCGAAAAATGAAGAGAAATTTCGCGCCTTTGTCGAGACAACTGCAGATTGGGTTTGGGAGATCACCTCCGATGGTCTCTTCACCTACTCTAATCCCAGTGTCTATCCTATTTTAGGCTATAGCGCCGAGGAGATCATCGGAAAAGATCTCTCCTCTCTTCTCTATGACACCCTTGAGAAAAAAAGAATCAAAGAAGAGATCGCACAATCTGTTGTAAAACAGATCGGCTGGACTCAGCGCATGATTCGTTTATGCCATAAAAATGGGCAATTGCGTTATTTACAGGGCTCTGCAGCACCTCATTTCAATGAAACTCAAAAATTAATTGGCTTTCGAGGAAGTGATCGAGATATTACAGAAACAGTGAAATTGGAAAACATCAAAGCTCAATTTGTTTCCATTATTAGCCATGAACTGAGAACTCCTCTGACCTCCATCTTTGGATCTTTGGGGCTATTAGTGCAAAAGGAGATGCCACCTGAGGCCTACAAAGAGCTGCTGACAATCGCTTATCGCAACTCTGAGAGGCTGCTACATATTGTGAATGATATCCTCGATGTAGAAAAATTAGCACAACCTAATATCAAAATTCCGCTGCAACCAGTCCCTATTCTGAAAGTGATCCAAGAAGCACTCTCTTCCATCCACTACTTGGCTGAAAAATCTCAAATTACAATGGAGATCCAAGGAGAAATTAGAGCTGTTGTGTTGGGAAATTATGAACGACTCATGCAAGTGATAATCAACCTTCTCTCTAATGCAATCAAATTTTCAAATGTAGGAAATAAGGTAACAGTCTCGGTAGAGCTTTTTCCTGATACAATCCGCGTCAATGTGATCGATAGAGGCGTCGGTATATCGGAAGAATTAAAACCTAAAATTTTCTCTCGCTTTGTTCAATGCGATTCGCTTGGATGCATCTCTACTGCGGGATCTGGGCTTGGGCTCAGTATTTGTAAAAGCATTATCGAACAGCTCCATGGACAAATTGGATTCTCTTCAAAATTCGGCGAAGGATCCACCTTCTATTTTGACTTGCCCTTATATAGAGAGGGTCATGCCTAAAAAACCATTAACCAAAGTTTTTTTTGTAGATGATGATAAAGACATCTTGACAGTAGCGAAATTTGCTCTGGAAAAGATGCCGCATGTCACGATGGAATACTTCCTTTCAGGCGAAGAGGCCATTCAACACGCCTTGAAGGCTCCACCCGACATGATGCTTTTAGACGTCAAAATGACTCCAATAGATGGGATTGCCCTATTTAAAACCCTACAACTCATCCCTACACTTTCTCATATTCCGATTGTTTTTTGCACAGGAAGAGCGCAAACAATCGAACAGGAGGAGTATCGACAACTTGGAGTTTTTGATATTATCCTAAAGCCCTTTGATCCTATTGCCCTGCCCTCTCAAATCCAGTCTATTTGGGATCGATACCAGGAAGAAGAGTAAATTTTATTTGAGAAAAAAAACAGTCTTAAGGTATATGTAAATTATGCGTGGAGAGACCTCAATCAAAAAAGAATCTAAAAAAAAGGTGATCATCGTTGATGATGATGAAGATCTGCTCAAATTACTGGTCTATGAATTTCATTCGATTGGATTTGATGTGGCCTCCTTTACGACAGGAGCCGCTGCGCTTAAATTTCTGCTCGACGAGAAAAATTTAAAAGACGCCTTTCTACTCATTTTAGATCGTGTTTTGCCTGACATGGATGGACTTGATGTTTTACGTCAATTTGAAGAGAAATTTCCGCGAACCATCCCAGTTCTTATTGTTTCTGTTCTCTCTTCTGAAAAAGACATTGTCCTAGGACTGCAAACAGGAGCAATCGATTACATCACAAAACCTTTTAGCGTCTTTGCTCTGATGCAAAAAAGCATGAACCTTCTAGGCCGATGAGAGCTATTGTCACAGGCGGCGCTGGATTTATCGGCAGTCATCTTACCGAGCTTCTCCTCTCTAAAGGGATAGAAGTGACCGTTTTAGACAATCTCTGTAGCGGGACTCTTGCCAATTTAAAGGCAGTAGAAAAACATCCCAACTACACATTTATTCAGAGTGACATCCGAAACTGCGAGGAAATAAAACCCATTTTTAGACAAGTAGATTGGGTCTTTCATCTAGCTGGGCTTGTCTCTGCCCCTTTATCCATTCAAGAACCTCACCACTATTTTAAAACAAATTTAGAGGGAACTCTAAATGTTTTAGAGGCTGCACGATCTGCGGGGGTTAATCGCTTTCTCTATGCCGCTTCTTGCTCCTGCTACGGAACTCCCATCAAAATTCCAATAGAAGAGAATGATCCCATTTCCCTCCAGACTCCTTATGCCATGACCAAATATTTTGCAGAGCAGTTTGTTCTAAAATGGGCCGAGCTCTACAGTTTACCTGTCCTTTCCCTTAGGCTCTTCAATGTCTTTGGACCGAGGTCTTCCCTCATAGGCGGCTATGGTGGCGTGATTGGACTTCTCCTGGATGAAAAGTTGCATCATGTGCCGCTCACGATCGTGGGAGATGGCCATCAAACGCGCGATTTTGTGTATGTTAAAGATGTAGCGAAGGCCTTTTTAATCGCTGCTGAGTCGACTCTTTCTAAAAACTATTTCAACGTAGGCAGTGGCAAAGAGCATTCCATTGAACAGATCGTGACACTGCTTGACAGCCCACCTGTTGTGTATCTAGGCAAAAACTCCTGGGATGCTGAGCGTTTCTGCGCCGATATTCATAAGATTAAAGAGATTCTTGGGTGGCAGCCAAAAACCTCTTTTGAAGAGGGCCTTCGGGAACTACTCCTCTTGCGTTAACCAAGCAGATAGAAGCTTGTCGACCAGTAGATCCAACTCTTTTTGCCACGTTAAATCTTGCATGCATTTAGGAAAGGTTTCAATCAGATGGGAGAGTTTTTCTTGCCATTCAAAACAGAGTTGCGAAACGCGAAAGTAGCCGTACGTCCCAGCGCTTCCTGCATTTTTATGAAGAAGAAAGTGAAGAGCTTTGAGATGTTCTATCGTTACCTCGCTATGAAGAGTCTCAATGGCCATGCGTAACGCCTCTAATTTATCAGGAATAGAAGCTTGATACTGTTGTAGTAGTGCCTCTGGAATTTTTCTTTCTAACATGGCGCCATCTTTGGCTGATAAAAAGATAAGATCTGGTCAAAAATCTCATGATTTTCAATTGTTTCTGAAAAAATGGGTTGATTGCAGAGAAGATCTCCTGTTGGAATGTGTTTTCCGGTTCTTGTAACAATCAACTGAAATAGCTCAAAAAAGCGAAAGCTTTGATCTCCTACAGTAAAAATTGCATTTGGAGAGACGCTGTCCGTAAAGAGAATCTTATAGAAGAGTTTGTTTGGCTCTTCAGGATACGATTCAACTAGAAATAAATTTTCTCCATTAATATGAGCGCTCTCTAGCAGCCTCTTTGCTTCAAGAGCAGCTTCTTTGCTTGAGAAAAAAAGGTGGGCGTCGTGGGTCATATGCGCCTCAACTGTGACATCTCGGATGCCAATTGCACGCAAAAACTGATTCTGATCTTTCTGTCGATACAAAATCCACGGCTTTTCTTCATTTGTATTTTTTTGAGAAAGAGCATTTGTCACCACAAAGAGCTCATCTGGGCCCAAATGAGAGAAAATTTTGCCCAAAATTTGGTCGATAACAGTAAAGCCGTAAGCCAGTGGCGTCCCAGGCTGAAGCTCATGCCCATGCCAATGATGGTGTTGCAAATGAGCAATGCTATTTAAAAAGAGGAGAGAAAAATCTGGGTTGTACCGCTCTTTATATTTAAGAAAAAGGTTTGCAGAAAGGTAATCTAGAGCGGAGATAAAGACAAAGTGGGCGCCACGAAAGAGGAGTGCATTTTTAAGTAACAAAGGGATCTGCTTGGCAAAGCAGCCACCTAAACCATTTTTAGCAAAAAGGGCAAAGAGTCCCTGCAGCTGCCTAAAAATAGAGCTGTTGGATCGATTGGTGTAATTTTTTGAAATGAGCCTCAGCGGATTTAAAAGGGCATTGAGCTCTTCAGGAAAAGCCGTTTCAGAGGCACTCCACGGATCGGGCAGAAAGAAAAGAGAATCTCTGCTGCTTGCTAAAGAGGCGTTCATCGCCCCCCAGACACCGCTTGTTACTCCCTGTTCGGAGAGCTTCTCCCAGAGCTGTTTGACTTGCAGCCCAGGCACATCGCCGAGGTGTTTAATTTGATGTACAGAGGAGGGAATGCCCGTATGAACAGAGACCCACTGGACCCATGGTTCGAGAAAATCACTCTCATATTGATCCCCTGTGTGCGTCTTGGTTCGATGAAACGAAAGAAGCCGTCGGATGTTGTGCACTGGGAGTCGCTCTACTGCTTTCTGTAGCAGTTCTATATTAAATTCATTGAGTTCTAGCAGAAAAAGCTTCATACCGTTCTATATCTCCAGTGGTGCCAGAGCACTTTTAAAATCCGAAACGTGTCACGAAATCTACAAAAATTGGAGGCTTTATTACCATCCAAGTAGACAGTTGAGATGGGAACCTCTGCAATCTTCTGCTTTGTGATAAGTGCCAATAGAAGTGATCGAAACTCCATCTCATACCGGCCCCCTTGCACCCGATCCACGATCTGTTTTGCAAGAGTTCGATTAAAAGCGCGATAGCCAGATTGCGTATCAATCGGTGCATTCTTATAGAGCCTGCACAACAAAAAAGAGATAATCGTATTCCCGTGCTTGCTACGTAACGGCATTAACTCAAAACAGCGCGTGCCGATGACAAGAGCTGCACCTGCATCTATTTTTTCAGCCATAGCGGGAATATTGGAGGGGTCGTGCTGTCCATCCGAGTCAATCGTGAGAATGATATCTGCGCAACTCTCCTCCAGCGCTCGGCGCATTCCATCTAGAAGCACAAATCCCTTGCCTCGATTGGTATCACATAGGATCTCTATGATGTTGTCTGGATGGTTCTTTGCGGCAGCCTCTAAAAGGCGGCGCGTGCCATCTTGCGAGCCGTCATCAATCAAGATGAGTTGCTGCGCGTAGTGCAAGACAGATTCAATGACTGCACCACAGTAGTTTTCTACATTGTAGCACGGCATAACGACACAGATTCTGTTTTTTGAAACAGCCATCTCTATTCTGGGGTTCTGGTTGCAATTCAGAGAAAATCACTTTCTGCTGCTTATAGTCTATTTTTTTAAAAAAAACAATTTTTTTCTAACAATCGGCATGTGAGAGCTATTTTTGTTCAAAAAAAACCTATATTTTTGATAAAGAAAAGAGATGCTTATCTTGTTACTACTCCTTCCCCTATATCTTTCCGCTGTAGAGCAAGAGCCGCCGTGGCTTATCTACTATAATGATCAGGCGCCTATTGAAGCATTTGCTCCCTACAATCCGATCATCCTACAGTCAGCACGACATCCCCCTTTAGCTCCTCTTCTTGAACAGAAAAAAAAGTTGCTCGGCTACGTCAATATTGGGGAGGTGTCAGAGGAAGATCCCTGGTTTGTAGAGGCTAAAGAGAGAGGCCTTCTAAAACAAGAAAACCCCAACTGGCCTGGAAGTTTTGGCGTGGATCTTGCAAATCCAGTTTGGGAAACGCTTCTTCTTGAGACAATTATTCCAACTCTACTGCATCAAGGATTTACCGGTATTTTCCTCGATCAGATCGATGTGGCACTTGAAGCCGGGATGCATCTGGAGGCTGTGCGCTACATCAAAAAGATCCGCGAAAAGTTCCCGAAAATTCAGATCATGCTCAATCGCGGCTATCAGATCTTACACGAGGTAGGCAGCGAGATCGACTATGAACTCATTGAGACACTCTACACAACATATGACTTCAAAAACAAAACCTATCTACTGCGCAAAGAAGCAGAGATTCAGTGGCAACTTGGACAAATTGATGCGGCAAAAAAAGAGTTTCCAGAACTGCTCTTCTTTTCACTCGACTACTGGGATCTAAATGATCAGAAAATGGTCGATGCAATTTATGAAAAAGAGATAGCTGCCGGCATGCGTCCCTATGTGAGCACGATCCAACTCGATACGATTCCAGCTAGATTAGAGGGACAAAATAGATTCCTCCCGCGTCATATTCTTACATTCTGGGACAGCAAAGTCGATCTGCACATAGAAGATTCTCTACCGCATCGCCTTCTAGAGATGCCTCTTAACTACTTAGGCTTTGATCTGATCTATGCCGATGTTCACGATCCTCTTCCCGATATGAGTCAGCGTTATGATGTTTGCGGGATCCTACTCTGCTTTCAAGATAAAACAGCAGTAAAAGATCCAAGCAAATTGATTGACTGGGCAAGCAGAGCCATTGACGCTGGTAAAAAAGTGGTGATCCTGCGCAATCCAGGATTCCTCACAGATTTAAAGGGCCGCTATACAACCGAAGATGTGCAGAACCGACTCTACGAAAAGATCGGATTTGTCAACACGCAACGCTTTATTGAGTATCCGTTTGGATACACTGTTGTATCACAAGATCAGCTCACTCCTTTTGAGAGAAATTATCCCGATCCACTTCCTGGGTTTTATGTGACAAAAGTGTCCGATAAAAGAGCGATCTCTCACTTGAGCCTTGCAGTAGATGGGAGCATTGAGAGCAGATCTGATCTGATCATCACAGGACCAAACGGCGCCTACGTCTCCGAATTCTATGCAAATAATTACGATCCTATTCTGTATCGAACCGATCCAAGAGGCCTCGGCTGGTATCTCGATCCCTTCTCTTTTTTTCAACAAGTTTTTGCACAAGAAGTTGTTCCAATCCCAGATACAACTACGCTAGCTGGCAAAAGAATTTTTTATGCCACCTGTGATGGAGACAACTGGAATGGGGGGACTGCAATCGAAGAGTACCGCGGGCAGAACAAATACTGCTCAGAAGTGATCTTGGAAAAGATCATCGAACCAAACCGTGACATGCCGATCTCCGTCAGCATTGTGGCAGCAACCGTGGATCCTAATTGGGTTGCACGCAAAAAGAGCCAAGAGATTGCACGCGCCTACAATAAGCTTCCTCAAGTAGAAGCAGCCTCTCACACCTACAGTCATCCGTTTGATTGGGGCTTTTTTAAAGAAAATGGGCAAGCAAAAGAGCTCCTCCTTCTTGGCCACTATCCCGACGGATCGTGGCAAAATAGCTACTTAAGCTGGTTTCGAGCAAAAAATCAAGAAAAGGGCTACGAAGCGTATTCCCAGAATAATTGGGGCTATGTTGTGCCAAGAGCTTATGCTAAAAAACCGTTTAATCTCAATTTAGAGATAGAAGGCTCCGTCTCTTACTTGAACCAGTTTATCTCACCAAACAACCCCATCAAACTCCTACTCTGGCCAGGAGATGGCAGACCTTGGGAGACTCCCCTTGCACTCTGTTATAAAGCAAAAATCGCCCAACTGGGTGGTGGTTTCGTCCGATTTGATTCCGAATACCCATCCAATCTCTTTGTCTTTCCTCTTGCAAGAAAGCCGGGAGGCTGGATTCAGCCGTACGCTTCATGCCCTGCAGAAAACAGCTACACCAACGGCTGGTCTAACAGATTTTACGGCTACCGTTACTTAAAGGCGACATTGGAAAATACAGAGAGCCCAAGGCGCCTCAAACCCATTCAGCTCTATTTTCACAGCTACTCAGGAGAGTATCAAGCCAGCATCGATGCCATTGCAGAGAACATCGCCTACATTCAGACACAGCCAGTGATCCCAATTCGGGCAAGTCGCTTTTGCGATATCGTTCAAGGATTTTATTCTCTTAAAGTAGAAGAGGTCGGCCCGATGCAATGGAAGATCCACGATCGCAAGGGGCTAGAGACGTTGCGCTTGGATCATGCAAAATCGCTGGAAGTAGACCTTGCACAATCTACTGGAGTGGTTGGCTGGACAAGAGAGCACGGATCCCTCTACGTCTATCTCGATAAAGCGGAGGCTGTACCCACTCTTAGCCTCGGCAAGAGTGTAACAGATCTGCCTTATCTCATCGATAGTAGTTGGGAAATTTGGGATATAAGAAGAAAAGATTCTGAGGTGATCTTTAACACAAAGGGCTGGGGAAAGCTCATCATGCACTGGAGTATTGCAGGAAATATCAGAGAATTTGTGATGGAGCTTCCCAATGATCAAGAGTTTACTCTGAGGCTAAAATGAGACAATTTTACCTCTGGATTACTATTACCTCTCTATCCGGGCTCGTGATCGCCTATAAACTCCTTCCATCCAATGAACTAATTGCCCGCATACAATTCAAGGGTGGGCTCTACAACGAAGCTGAAAAGTTCTATGCTGGCGCCTACAGGAGAGGAGATTACTCTCCCAATATCATTGTTCCTCTGATGAGAATCCAGCAGCAGGGTGGCAATATCAGCTCTGCAATTGCCTTGACATCTGAACTGATCAAAGGTCATCCAGACAATGCCAAACTGCTACGACAACTTGCAGACTTATATCTCTTAAGTCAGCAGTACGACGCCTACTTCAACACGCTACTTGCGCTACAGCAAATAGAACCGACTTCAAATCTGCTCCAGGAGCTCTCTACTTGGTATTTCAATGCGAATGATTCTGTTTCAAGAATTCCAATTTTGGAAGAGTTAACCCGGACAGATCTTGCAGATAGAGACGATTTTCTCCAGCTTGCTCTTTTCTACTCGCAAGAGAAAAGATATGAAGAGGCGGCCTTAGAGATGAAACAGGCAAGACTCCTCTTCCCAAATAAAGTGACACTCAGTGAACTCCTCTTTGAGGTAAGACTTCTGGTACAGATCGAAAAACCTGTAGTCCCACTCGTTGCAAACTACCTGCTTCGAAAAAAAAAGGTGCAAGAGGGATACTATACACTTGGAATCTTCCGGGAGCAGTATCCCGATCTTGTCGATCCCTTGATTCAAGCCCTTACTCCTTGGATCGAACAGGAGCCATTTTTAGAAACAGAGGCTTTGACAATTTTATGGGAAGAGGGGTTTGATCAAGATGAAATGTATCAGAAAATAAATCTACTCTATGCAAAAGCGCCTAGCACCCCACATCTGCAAAGTCTACTTGTGACAACCCTCTTAGATCAAAACAATTTATGCAGACTATTGCAGATGCCACTTACAGATGTAGAGGAGCCAGTCGTCTCTGCACTTATCCTCTTTGCAATTGAACAAGAGCGTCCCGATCTTGCCGAGAAGCTTGTGGCCCATCGTCCGGCAGTGGCAGCGGCTCTTTCTGTTGCAAAAAAAGAAGCAGGCGCAAGGGAACAGCTTGAGACGATGACACGGCTATGGCTTCCGTCAGCTGACAGATACAACCTATTTAAAGTAGCGGCTGCTGCTCACTACAACGATTTAGCTCTTAAGTTTGGAGATTCCCTATTTCCCTACATTGGTCTGCACGACGATCAGTTTAATACGCTTGCACAGATCTATCTTGGAATGGGTAAAGGAGCGCTACTTGAGCAGAAATTTGAGGAGGCGTCCCCTACAATTGGCACAGAAAACCAAGCAGTAGCCATTGCTCTAATCGATATTGCAGCGCACAGGATTCAAAAAGTTGAGGATTGGTTAGAGGAACAAGATGTTATTAAAAAATCGCAGCTTGACACCCTATTTACTGCTGCAGAAGAAGCAGAAGAGTATTCCCTTGCCCTCGATCTCGCCAAACAGCGTCTAATTGGGAATCCAAATAGGACAGCGCAAGCGGACTACGCTTTGGCTCTTGTCCAGATTGGACAAGAGTCTGAGGGCATTGCACTATTACACGATCTTTACGGTAAAAATAAGAGCAATAAGTATATAGAGCGGGACTACTTCTATGCTCTTGTTACTGCTACAAAAAAAGATCCAAGTTACAAAATTTTTCTTGCACAGTTTCTAGAGGAGAGAGAGGATGCAGGCCACATCCGCAAAGAGCTACTGCGCGACTTTGGATACGCTTATCTGGATCAACTTCAAGAGTTCGACAAGGCGGAACACATTTTTCAGACTCTAGCCGATGCTCCCTCACCAGATCTAGGTGACGTGCAGACCTTGGTTGCACTCTGGGGGCCAAAGGCAACGCCTTCCCAAATCGACTGGATTGAGAAAAAAGCCGTCGCTGCTTGTTGGAACGATTTTGGCTTCTGGCTCCAAAACCTAGCCCAATTGGGAGAGTTTGAAAGATTAATCGCATTCTTTGAAGAGCACGAAGAGGAGGTCTGTTTCAATGCAACCACCTATTTTGCCTATATGGATGCTCTTTTCTATGAAAAAAGAGTGTGTCAACTGCAAGAGACACTCTACAAAGTCCTCTCTCAATTTCAGGAACAAGCGGACCTAGAAACATTGTCCAGCTATGCAGAACTGACAAATAATCTCTCGATTCGTCAATTTATTTGGGAAAAAATTGTAGAAGAAAACCCCAATCAAGCACGCAGCTGGCAAGAGCTTGGGCGCATCTTATTTGATGCACATGACGATACACGAGCGCTTAAAACATTGGACTGTTTTTTTGCTCTAAGAGAGTGTGATGCACCAACTGATCTAGCACTTGTGGAAAGCTACTATGAGTATGGAGAAATTCTGCACAAAAAACGGCATCCGTGGCGCGCAGACCATTTTTTTTATCAAGCTCTCTCTTGTCTAGACACAATAGAGGAAAAAGGTGTGCGAGCACAAGAGTTAGAGGCGATTCTTGCTTCAAGGCTCTCTTTGCATTATCGGGATCCACTTGCTCTCATGCATAAAGCATACCTGACCTCTTTACAGAACCCAACTATCGGCGCAGATTACGCTAATATGTTGATGGACTACGGCAAGCTCGATGCTGCAGAAGAGATTCTAGCTGCGCCATTTTTTTGTAGGGAGGAGAGCTGGAGTCTCCATTTGACCTTTCCTGAAGAGCCGCTATTTCAAGTAGAAGAGCAGGAAAACTCCCTTCTTCTCACCTTTAACCAACAGATCAACCCCAAAGAGTTGTCAAACGAACAGCTTAGTTCTCCTCTCTTTAAACGCATTGCAACGGGGATCCATCAGCTCTACTTCGTCTCAGACAATCAAATCTCCTATGAAACAACAGAGTGTGGAAAAGAGTTCTTTCTCGATATTCGGCTCACCCCGACTGCAGCCAAAGAGACAACACGCAGTGCGTTGATTGCAGAGGCTCGCCTAGAACTAGAGAGACGTCACTACGCTACAACTCGCTGCCTAATCTGCTCTTTAGAAGATGACTATCCCGAAGATGCAGATGTCGCCATTCTCAGCTCAAGCCTAGAGGGGCTCTACCCTAGATGGCAGAGGCAAGTACAAATCCTAGAAAATGCAACAGAGATCTATCCCGAAAATGAAGATCTCGCAACACTTCTAACAGATGCCAGGTCCCCACACACTCCCTATTTGGTCTACGAGAGACAGCTAGAGCAGATTCACGGTCAAGCAGCCATTCAGATCAATCGGGCACAAGGGGAGCTGATCCTCTCTCAAAGCTGTGATGCAACGCTCTATCTCGGTGCTCAGTTTCAAGCGTGGGATGGGCATCTAGCCTCTGTTGTCAACAGCCAAGGCGTCTCTCTTCCCTTTCACGGGACACAGAATCAAGGGGCGCTCTACTTGCGCAATGAGTATGCAACCGGCAGCTGGGTTGGAGGCTGGGGCTACGTGCAAGATGGAGGTTTTTTTGGCGCGACTCTGCTAGGCGGCATGGAGATTCCTCAAATTCAAGGCAATTTCTGGGCGCGAGGGGATTTTCAAAAACCGTACTGGGAGCTGTATGAGACGCTCGAATTTCACGGGCGGCAAGACCGTTTTCTGGCCTCAATGGATGGTATCTACAACCGTACGTTTACCTGGCAAATTGGGGGAGGTGCACGCAGAGTTGGCATCGAAGGGGTTCCAAATGGCTACATCTCCACACTTGCTAATGCCGAGCTATTCTTGAATCTTGTCATTCCCAATCCTACTTTTGCTTTAAATTATGGGCTGGATGCCGAGTATGTACTACACAGTAAAACAGAGATCGGAATTAACGGTCTTCCTTTCAATCCAGTTCCATTAACCAGCTTTGAATTTCACTCGCTGCGCGGGTATCTGTTTTACACTTGGAGCGATCGCCTCTTTATGACCCTTTTTGCGGGAGGAACATTCAATCGCTTGGGAATCAACAGTCCAACAGGAGGAGCTATGATCCAATACATCAAACCGTGCGTCTATGAATTCCTCTTGTCATGGGCACGCTTTCCGAGCACGATCGCACCGGCATCCCCAGAGACTCTTTTCACTGGATCCATTACAGGGAGATTTTAAAATGCCACACTCTAAATTTTTATTTGTTCGTCTCTCAGCTTGGACAGAAATTCTCATTTTTTTTCTTATCATGCTGCTCATTGCGTTCTTATCAGGCACCCCCATCAATTTTTTCACAATCTCCCCTCATCCCTTCTGGATTATCGTTCTTCTCATCTCCACGCAATACGGAACAGTCGAGGGACTCCTTGCAGCTGTCATTGCCACCTGTTTTTTTCTCATTGGGCCACTGCCTCCTCCAAATATTCTAGAGGATCCCTTTGAGAGATTTTTCTTTTTAAGCAAGACCCCAATTCTCTGGTTTATTACCGCAGTGGTCCTTGGAGAGTTGCGACTCAAACAGCTGCGTGAAATGGCTGCGCTCAAAGAGCAAGCAGTGCTAGACCAAGAAAAAGAGAAGAGCATTGCGACCGCCTACAATTCTCTCAAAGCAGTCAAAGAGCGACTAGAGATACAGGTTGCAGCAGAGCTTCCACCTGCACTCATCGCAATTGGTGATTTTAGAAAAATATCGCAACACAAAAAAGAGGAGATGGTGCAAGGCGCTCTACATCTGATCCAAACACTTTTCAGACCCGAACAGTGCTCCATCTATTTTCTGGAAGGCAATGAGTTAAAATATGCAGGAAATAGCGGTTGGAAAAAGAGAGCAGAATACAGCGAAACTTTAAGTGAGAGTTCTTCCCTTTTTCAAGAAATTGTGCAGCATAAAAGAGAAGTTTCGATCCGAACGGGCGATCCCTTGATCCTTGGTAAGGAGGGGCTACTGGCGGTTCCTATTGTAACTCCTGACTCCAAGGTTGTTGGTATGATTAAAATCGAAGAGATCCCATTTCACAAGCTCAATATAGAACTGCTTGAGGCTCTGAAGGAATTGGGTAAATGGATCGGACTGGAGTACAAAACAGATGCTTCTTAGCTTTATCTTTTTTTTACTTGAACTTGGGATCTTCTACCTCTATTGGGAGAAGCGTCTACAGCTTACAGCTCTTCTTCTACTTCACACTCTTGTGACTCTAATCTCTTGTCTTGCTATCTACGGCGCTTATAAAGAGAAGCAGCCATTAACCCTCCCTTTTCTTCGTTCTCTATTTATTGCAATAATGGGACCCTTTGGTGCTTTTGGCCTCCTTCTACAGGAACTTCTCACAATCCCCTTAAAAAGAAGTGTGCCCCCTCCTGAAGAGTGGTTTAAGGGGCTCTTTCCAGAAAGAACGGTCTCGCCCTTTACTCTCATTTTTGAGCGGATTCAAGCTGGGTGGGATGACTACACGCTCCCAACAGATGTTCTCTCTTTTCACGATGTTTTTTATTACGGTACAAGGGAACAGAAACAGGCAGTCCTCGATCTTTTCATTGCAGATTTTCGTCCCAATTATGCGCCCCTATTGCTACAAGCAGTGAAAGATCCTTCCAATATTGTGCGAATCCATGCAGCCACAGCAATGCAAAAAATCGAGATAGAGTATGAAAAAAGGCTAGAGAAGATTGTAGAGCAGAATGAGAAGCTGCACAATCAGAAACAGTACCTCCTCAATCTTGCTCACTATTATGACGATCTCAGCACCCTTGGCATTTTAGAAGAGGGTCGGAAAAAGAAAAATGAAGAGCTTGCCCTCCACTTCTATCGCACCTATCTTCCATTGGATCCCGATAATAAAACCATCTTTCTCAATATCGCAACACTTCTCTACCATACAGAAAATTTTGTTGAATATCTCGCCTGGTGTAAAGAGTATGAAAAAAAATTTCAACTGCTGCCAGAGATCCTACGGAGCTGGTCTCTTGAGGCACTCTACAAACTTAAACGTTACGAAGAGCTGGCAACAGCAGAAGAGGTTCCATGACACGTGCCGATATTTGTATCATCTGTGAGGGTTCTTATCCGTACCATCTTGGGGGCGTCTCCGAATGGGTCCATCAGCTCATTCAAGCCCAAGCGGGATACACATTTCACGTCCTATCCATTGTATTACCGCATTCTGATCTGACCATGCGCTACACTTTCCCAAGCAATGTCATCGGCCACACCAACTATGCCATACAAGAGTTGCCAAAAGGATCCTTTGCCTATAATACACCCGACCAGACATGGGATATTATCGAATCAGCTATCCAGGGAATGATCAACAGCCCTCAATTTGATGCATTTGCCCCACTGATCACACTCTTTAAAAAAGAACGCAGGCGTCTTGGATCGCGCATCTTATCTGAATCTAAGTCAGCCTGGAATACTCTATTAAAACTGTATGGAAAAGAGATTCCATCCGCTCCTTTTAAAGCTTACTTTGGCACAATCCACACGCTCACTTTAAGTCTTTTTTCGATGCTCTCCCCTCCTTTACCCAATGCAAAGCTGTTTCACAGCGTCTGCACAGGCTATGCAGGATTTCTTCTCTATCGGGCAAAACAGGAGCTCTCTGTTCCCTGCATTTTAACCGAACATGGAATCTATTCTAATGAACGAAGAATTGAAATTGCCCTATCGGATTGGATCACAGATAAAAACGCACTAAATCTCACCCTTGATGCAAAAAAAAGGACATTGAAAGATTTCTGGCTCAACGCCTTTTTCTCTTTCGCATACGCCTGTTATAAAAATAGCGATGCCATTCTCACCACATTTGATGGTCATCAGCAAGTGCAGATTGAGGGCGGGGCTGATCCTAAAAAGATACGAACAATCGTTCACGGAATTGATCTAAAAAATCGTAAACCCATCAAAACAAAGCCTCATTCAAAAACGGTTGCCTTTATCGGAAGAGTTGTTCCAATCAAAGATGTTAAGACCTTTATTCGAGCAGCCCAACTTGTCTTAGAAAAAATGCCAGAGTGCAATTTTTATCTGCTCGGTCCAGTGGAAGAGGATCCTGAATATGTGATCGAATGCCAAACTCTGATCGACTCTCTAGACCTCAAAGAGCACCTGGTTATACAGGGTGCAGTGAACCTAAAAGATTATTTCCCAACGATTGATCTGATTGTCCAGACAAGCATCAGTGAGGCACAGCCGCTGATTCTGCTGGAGGCTGGAGCCCTCGGCATCCCCTGTGTGGCCACAGATGTAGGAGCGTGCCAGCAGATCATTTATGGGGCTAAAGAAGAAGAACCTCCTCTTGGAAATGGAGGCATCATTACACTCCTTGTCAATCCGAGATCTACAGCAGATGCAATCATTCAACTCTTGAGTGATAAAAAGTTGTATGAGCGCTGCAGTCGTGCGATTGCCAAGCGGATCAACACCTATTATAAATTCGAAGATGAACAGGCAGAATACAGTAAATTATACACTCACTACCTAAAAAGAGATTAAATGGCAGGCACAGGCTTTTTACTTAGAAAATTAGCACGGCAAGACAATTTACTTGGAGTTGTCTCCGCCTTTTTATATTCCGCTGTGATTGCAGTCGGCCCCTGGATTCTCCTTGTGGCGGCCCTTGGCGCAATCTCTTTCTATACAACGATGCAAATCGATCTAGAAGAGATTGACTCATTCCTATCGATTGTGATCTACAATCTTTTCTTCTCTTTTGTCTTCTCAGCCCCGCTCTATGTGATCTCTGCGCGCTACACCTCGGACTGCCTTTATAAAAGAGATGTTACAGAGATTCCCGGTATTTTAATCACAAATCTGGCGCTCCTGCTTATCCCTGGGCTGCTGCTTGCTAGTTGCTTCTACATCTTCTATGCCACGCTCTCACAGCTTGCAACGGCTTTGAGCATCATCCAATTTCTTCTCTTCTCTGCAATTTGGTACGTCTCCCTATTTCTAAGCTCGCTCCACAATTTTCGAGCGATTACCTTCTGCTGGGTGCTGGGAATGGTAATTACCTCAACAGCTTCGATCTATTGTGGTTACTTATACCAAGCTGAAGGCCTTCTACTTGGCACAAATATTGGGCTCACCTTTCTGCTCTTTTCTCAAATCGCAACCATCTTAGCAGAATATCCACACCCCTTCTCTTTCCCCAAAAAAATGCGTTTCTATTTTTACAAATATCAAAAGCTCTTCTGGAGCGGTCTATTTCTATATGGAGGGATGTGGGTCGATAAAGTGATTATGTGGCATTCTAAAGAAGCCGTGCACCATCTGAGCAATCTCACCACTTACCCCACCTACGATCAAGCAATGTTCCTCTCCTATCTCAGTATCACCTTCATTTTAGCACTCTTTATCTTCAGCTTGGAGACCAATTTTTACGTCTCTTATATCGAATATATCCAGCGCATCGAACGCGATGCGCCTCTCTTTCAAATCGAGGAAAAAAAAAGAGATATTATCGCAGAGATCCAAGAAAATGGTAGAGCCGCGCTTGTTTTACAAGGAGCGTTATCGCTCGCTCTCATCCTTCTCGCTCCCACAATTTTTAACTGGCTTGGCATCAATTTTCTGGGACTCAATATGTTCTGCCTTGGAACGCTCGGCTCTTTTTTTGCCGCCCTCAATTTGATGCTCTATGTCTATTTTTCTTACTTTGATAGCCAAGAAAATATGCTACTCCTTGCCCTTCTACTTTTTTTAAGCAATGCTGGATTGACTCTCCTTTTTCAACATCTCGGCTTTGCCTACTACGGGTACGGCTACGCTCTTTCGATGATCTTCACTTTTTTTGTGAGCGCTTGTCTCATGGGAAGATTTCTCGATTCACTCACTTACTCTATCTTTATTGATAATGTCGTCAAGCGACAAAAAATCTGAAATTAAAATCTGTCTAATATGAGGAAAATTTGAATACTCTATACCCGAACAACCTCAAAAAGCGGAAATTTGGGAAAAAGCCGACGCTGCTAAAAACCGATTTTTTAGGTTGTTTGGGTATGTTTTTACTACTTCTTTTTTGCTCAACTCTTGGGGCTGAAATTCGCTTAGGGATTATCAGTGACGCCAATTACTGTGGGGAGCGAGAAGTTGGCTGTCGCATTAAAATTGCGGCAGAGACTCTTGGCTGGACCGTTTTTTTAGATGAGAATCGGGGCTATACACTTCAAAATGTCGAGGGACTCAATTTTGTGATCTGTCTACTCCCTGATGACGTTTTCTTAAATCCAAATTGCCCCAATTATCTGACTATTTTTCATCCCTTTAATTTTCTAGATCACGAGAGGATACTGTTGCCGCGCTATCAGAATTACAACGGCTACTTAATTACAATAAAAGACAGGGAATCTATTCTCGGATCCATTGATAAGCCTTTCCATGCAATCCCATTTTATCCTTCCGTGCACGCTGTAGAATACAAACGAGTGCAATTAAACCACCCCATGACAATGATCCCGGTGTGGGGCAATCGATTCGTCGATGAAAAATTTAAAGTTCTCTATAACTTACTCAGTCGCACCGGTTTTTTCAGATTTTATGGGGTCAATAGCAATGCAGAGATCATCGAACAGGGCTATATGGGAAGAATTCCCTTTGACGGCAGCTCTGTTATTCAGATTTTGCAGCAGCATGGAATCGTCTTAATTATGCACTCAAATATTCACAATGAAGAAGAAATTCCCAGTTCTCGCATTTTTGAGGCAACAGCTGCTTCTGCAGTGATCATTTGTGATGAAAATCCTTTTGTTAAAAAGCACTTCGGCAACTCTGTTTTTTACATCGACACTTCCCAATCTGCTGAAAGTATCTACATGCAAA
>Ga0364907_10146_pt1 | contig 27858 bp, 22 predicted proteins | sample ExccelJu500002D3_2_FD_206960 | JGI IMG/M metagenome (GOLD analysis project Ga0364907, IMG submission 206960) | Enriched cells from Trout Bog Lake Hypolimnion, Wisconsin, USA - BchlTB.July02.5000.02.D3 | ecosystem: Environmental > Aquatic > Freshwater > Lake > Hypolimnion/Profundal zone | place...
TAAATGTGGATAACAGAAGAATAACTTTTAAAACATTAAAATTACTTTTGGAATCTCTAAGCGATTGTTTGTGACGATAATTTGAGAAAATTAACTGACAGATTTTAAGTTTTTGAGAATAATAATGAGGATTAGGTTCTTCATATAAATAATAACTAATTATGGCAATTGTAGATTTAGTTATGCCAAAAATGGGCGAGAGCATAATGGAGGCTACCATTCTTAAATGGCATAAAAAGATTGGAGAGCACATTAAGCAGGATGAGATAGTGTTGGACATTGCTACTGATAAAGTAGACAGTGAAATTCCATCATCTGTAGAGGGTGTACTGAAAGAAATATTGTTTAATGTTAACGATGTTGTTCCAATCGGGACAGTGTTGGCTAAGATTGAAACAGGAGTTGTTGCTGAACACATACCTGCCGCACCGGTAGCTGTGGCTGTACCGGCTGCACCTGTTGTTCCTGTTAAAGAAGAAGTAGTAGTTCCTGTTGCTCAGGTAGTAGCTGCTCCTGTTCAGGAAGTTAAAACTGAGTTTGTTCCTTATACTCCTCAACCATCGGCTAATAAAATGCCTAACAACAACAGATTCTTTTCTCCATTGGTTTTAAACATCGCCAACAGCGAAGGTTTAAGTCTTTCTGAACTGGAAAATGTTTCCGGAACAGGAGCTGAGAACAGAGTGACCAAGAAAGATATTCTTCAGTATATAGCGGATAAAAGAGAAGGTAAAATACAACCTGTGGCGGCTGCACCTGTTTATCAGCAATATGTAGCGCCAACACCTGCTGCTGTAGTAGAAGCTCCTGTTCATCAGGCTTCTGTTGCTCCGGCTGTAGCAGAGACTGTAGCGGTAGCAGCTGCTACTGTTGCTGCAACTGCGATGGTGGAACATGTAGTTGAAAAACATCATGAAGAAAATATTGATACTTCTGCCTTTATCAAACAGGAAGTAACATTGCCTGTGGTAGAAGAAAAATCAGAAGTACCTGCTCCTGCTCTGGAAGAAGTAGTTCATCAGGCTTATAAAACCGATGATGCACCAGTAGCTATACCAGTTGTAGCACCACCTGTTGCTGAAATAGCTGTTGCTGAAATACCTTCTCAGCATTCTATTGAGGAAGAAGCATATATTTCTCCTGCGGTTCAGACTGTACATACTTCTCCTATCAATGTTCACAGCGAGGAAGTATATGTTGCACCCGTTGCTGCTCCTGCATCTGCACCTGTTTCATCTGCAAAGGTGAATGAAGCAAAGGCTCAGGAAGCTTACAGAGTTTCGTATGAAGAACATCAGAAAGAAACTGCTGTTCATCCAATTGCACATCAAGAAAATATTAATATACCACCAATACAAAATATTGTTATGCCTGAAGTAGTACCAGCCGATAAGCCTAGTGTTGAAATCATAGAGATGGACAGAATGCGTAAGTTGATTGCTAAACACATGGTGGATAGCAAACATACCAGTCCTCATGTAACCAGTTTTGCAGAAGCTGATGTTACCAATATGGTTCAATGGAGAGAAAGAGTAAAAGGCGACTTTGAAAAAAGAGAAGGAATTAAATTGACCTATACTCCAATGTTTATTGAATGTATTTTAAAGGTTCTGAAAAGATATCCTTTGATTAATAGTTCAGTAGACGGAGATAAGATTATTATCAAGAATTTCTTTAATATTGGTTTTGCTACATCGCTTCCTTCAGGCAACTTAATTGTTCCTGTTATTAAGGATGCACAGAATCATAACCTGGTAAGTTTAACCCGTTCGGTAAGTACACTTGCTGAGAACGCCAGAAACAATAAATTGAAACCAGATGATACATCGGGTGGTACATTTACTTTCTCGAACCTGGGCAACTTTGGCAGCTTAATGGGAACTCCTATTATCAATCAACCTCAGTCTGCTATCATGGCGGTAGGTGCCATCAAGAAACGTCCTGTGGTAATTGAAACAGATAAGGGTGATTTCATTGGTATCAGACAAATGATGTACTTATCATTGAGTTATGATCACAGAATTATTGACGGTAGTATAGGTGCAAGTTTCTTAACTGAAGTAGCTAAGGAATTTGAAAACTGGAACACCGACAGAGAATTAAAATATGTAGTGAAAGAATGGTACGTAGAATAGTACTTAGTACTTAGACAATACAAAGAGAGCGCATCTATTGAAGATGCGCTCTCTTTTTGTAAAAATATTTAAAAGCTGTATTGTATTAGTCTGATATCTAAAATCTAAGTACTAATTGATATCTAAGTACTTACATCTTTCCAATATTTTTACTTTTTACTTAAAACAACACTATCCATGTTTTTAAGTCCCTGTTCAAAATCAGGTCCAATCATTTTATCCATAAACAAGTGGAAATATTTACTCATCGGGCGCATATATACAGGCATTTCGCTGCTATAACTATCCATTGCCCAGGTAACCTTTGTACCATTGGCTTCTTTGGCAAAAGTATATTTTACTTTGCTGGTTCCCATACCCTCAAAATGTAAATCGGAGGTTATATATTCATTGTCTTTTACATCCGTTACATCCATCCTGCCGCTACCTACATTCTTATTGTCACTATGCCAGGTATAGGCCGAACCTTTACCAATGCCGCTTCCGAAATATTCCATTTTAGCAGATGTATCCAGATGATACCATGGAGACCATTTTTGCCATTGATGAAGGTCGTTCACAAGATTGAATACAACAGGCACATCAGCCTTAATCACCCTGCTTCTTTCTACATGGCTGCTTCCCGGCAATATAAAAGAGATGATTAATAAAGCACCTATTACAATACCGATCCATTTCAGAACTTTGATAACTGGTTTCATGTTTCTAATTATTTTATTGTCAAACATACATATTGAAATTCATTATACCAAGTAATACAAGCAAGGTATGAATAATTATTAGTTACAACCGGATCTGTAAGCTAAACTGTGTCATTTGTATTTCCCCCCATTCTGCCCCTAGGGGCAGAATGGGGGGAAATTTTTCTTAGCAATTCATTGGAACCCTGCCCTCAAACATAATACATAATTGTTGAATTGTAAGTCCCCAGTTTGGAAGTGGCCTGTTCCACTTGGTTATTATTTGTTGTGTGGCCAGATATACAAGCTTTAAAAGTGCCATGTCGTTTGTGAAAACACCTTTTGTTTTTGTTACTTTTCGTATCTGACGATGATACCCTTCTATAGTATTTGTGGTATAAATAATTCGTCTGATATCTTCTGTATATTTAAAAAATGTGCTTAGTTTATGCCAGTTATTTCGCCATGATCTGACCACAACCGGATACTTTTTATTCCACTTTATTTCCAGTTCATCCAGATGCGTTTCTGCCACCTCCTTATTGACTGCCTTATAAATCTTTTGGATGTCTGCCAATACCTCTTTTCTGTCTTTTTCTGTTACATATTTCATAGTATTCCTAACCTGATGAACGATACAACTTTGTACTTCTGTTTTCGGAAAAATGCTCAGTATTGCTTCTTCAAAACCACTCAGATTATCTATACAGGTTATCAGAATATCCTTAACACCTCTTTGATGTAAATCAGTTAGTACACTTAACCAGAATTTAGACCCTTCACTTTCTGCTATATACATACCCAGTATATGTTTGCGGCCTTCCAGGTCTACTCCTAATATGTTATATAAACACCTTGTAACTACATGCCCGTTTTCGCCTTTTACCTTGTAATACATCGCATCCATCCATGCTATAACATAGATAGGTTCTAATGGTCTTGATTGCCACTCTTTTACTGCCGGTATTACCCTGTCTGTTATCTCCGAAAGTACTGTGTGGCTAATCTCGCTGTCATAGATATCCTTAATGTAACTTGATATGTCTCTGAGGCTTGTTCCACGACTATATAATCCAAGTATTTTAGGTTCCAGACTATCTGCTAAAATGGTCTGTCTTTTCTTGACAATGTCAGGCTCAAAACTTCCATTCCGGTCTCTTGGTGTAAACAACTCCATATCACCTTCACTCGTTCGCAATACTTTACTTCCATGACCATTACGACGATTAGGGTCTTCTTCATTGTGTTCACGCAAATGATCAGCCATCTCTCCTTCAAGGGCTGCTTCTAAAAACGATTTGAATAAAGGTGCTAATGCTCCTCCTTTTCCTAATAGTGGCTTGCCACTCTTGAGTTGTTCTAAAGCTTTGTTTTTAACTGCTTCATAATCGAACTCGAACTTCTGACTTTTGTTTGTACTCATTATTGTGTGTTAAAGATGACTCTTTTTTTCTATTGACACACTTTAACTTACAACGTCTTACAACCTGATTTTTAGTAAAAGAAAGGGTATCAGATATTGATTAAATGGAATACATCTGTCAGTCATTGTTGCTTTAAAATGAATGGAAATCTACTTTTATCTGAAAAAGACTCTTTTTTTCTATTGACACACTTTAACTTACAACGTCGTTGCGGCTAAAGGACCTTGGGAGCCAGGTAAATTTTCTGCATTAAAGGATAAGGCTGCCGCTACATTATTAGGAGGTGTTCCTGGCTATGCTGGTAATACAGCCGCTGGTTATGCGGCTGATGCTGCTACTACAGAAACTCCTTCTTCATCTACAACAACGGAACAGCCTCATTAAAATGAATGAAAAGATGAAAAAAAATACACTGCTTGCATCTGTTATTGCTATACTTCTGATAATTTGCTGTACTTTTTATTTAGTTAGTGAAAAAAATAAAAAGAGTTTAAGAGATAAAATATTAATTAAACAAAATATCTCAACAGGTATAATTGTAAAATATACGCATGGATATAAGTCAATTGCAAAATATGAGTACCGCTTCCAATTTAATGGAAAGGATTATTACTCAAATTCCTCTTCTTCTTCTTTTGTAGATAATTATGTAACAATTGGAAATACTGTAGTTAATAAATCATTCCCAGTTATATTTAATACAGAAGATCCTGATTTAAGTAAGTTACTAATAGTTCCAGATGATTTTAAAGAGTATAATATTCCTTTTCCAGATAGTTTGAATTGGGTAAAAGAAGTATTGGACAAGTAACTTTATTATAATGTAAACGAGACATAAACTAAAAAAGCCGCTGAACTATCAGCGGCTTTTTAGTATCTCATCCTTTGTATTATCCCTTTCCTTTAGCAACTAAAATAGTTACGTTTACGTCATCCAGTTCGTTAGGGTTATGTATTACTAACCAATGTCCAAAGTTGTCGGTATTATCTTTTGTTATTACCACTTTTACATCGGTGTGGGCTTCTATCTTTTGTCTTGATACAGGCAATACAGCAGGGGTATTAGTCAAGCCATACTCAGCAGTAAAAGCACTATGGTTCTTAATGGTTAAAGTATCACCCCCACCTCGGTGCAACTTGCACTCGGCACTGGCTTCGCCTGTGCCGTAATATTTCGCAGCTTGCAGCTGCGTTTTCATTTTTAAAATAATCATTCAATAATATATCCCCCACACCCCATTATTTACCAGATATACTATTTGCAATTCCACCGGTTCTCTCCTCAAACTCTCCTTCAAACTTCCATATCATAAACCATCCTTCTATGTACTACTATATAATTTATGCGAATCAAAGGTTGAATAGTAAAAAAATAGACGAGGTGTAAAATTCGTTAATTGTTTATGCAAATAAATAATTTAATAAAACTATACTACCACGTCGTACAAATACATTAAAAATCATTGGCTTTCATGGTTCCCATTACTTCTTTCTTATCAGGCTTTTAATGCAAGATTGAATAATTTGTGTGATGCATTTCCCATTCTACTAATTGACTTTATGAACCAGGCCTCCATTAGTTCTGATAGTCTAAAGGTAGGCTGTTCAAAACTCAGCCTACCTTTTCTGACAGTTTTGAGAAATATAATTGTTTCATAAATAAGAACACATTTCAAATCCGCATAATCGCTTGCGATTCTCTCTTTGTGCCATGAAGTTCAGTATGTGAAAGCTGAACATGTTGTAATGAAGATGATACAACAGTGATGTAAAGAAATTACTGCGAAGTATCGGCAACGCTGTGCAGGCGGGGTTGTCAAACCACTCTTAGCTGCAAAAGAAGTAATTCTGCTGTAGTGAACGTAAGAGAAAAGGCTGATAAAACAGTCAGGTAAGTAATAGAGAGGTGACTGAAAAGGAATCGCTGATGAAGTATCGAAACGCTACTCGTGGAGAAAATCGTCCCGCGGAGAGGGGATAGAGACAAGTATAACGAGCACCTGGTTTATTGGTTATACCTCCACCGGTATTCAGGCGACACGACTCTATTGCAGGCTTTATTACAGAACTTGGGAGAGCCTTATGAAGGGGGTTACTGTGTGAAACAGTAATCATAAGGCAGTCGGACTAAGTCGTAGTAGTGCAGATGGCTTATGAAAGTAAGCAGGAGCGAAGGGCTTAGGTTATCTGGTGAATATTTTGAATTAACAACTGAAAACAAAAAGTAAGGATGATTTAAAGATGAATGTACACGTAACAAAAACAATTCCCATAGAGTTTAAATGGGTAGTAGATGCTTATGCTAAAGTAAAGAAGGGCGGCAAAGCGAGTGGCATAGACGGAGAAAGCTGGACGGAATTCGACAAGGATCCCCAAAAGCACTGCTACGTTGTATGGAACCGTTTAACTTCAGGAAGCTATTTTCCACAACCAGTAAGGGCGCATGAGATTCCAAAGAAAGATGGAACAATGCGTAAGTTAGGCATTCCAACACTTCGTGACCGTATAGCACAACAGGTGGTAAAGGATTACATAGAAAAACGTATAGATGTTTTATTCCATGATAACTCCTATGGTTATCGCCCTATGAAGAGTGCGCATGATGCGCTGAAAGTAATACAACAAAACTGTTACGCTAAGAACTGGGTGATAGACATGGACATCAGCAAATTCTTTGATGAGGTTGACCACGAGTTGATGCTAAAAGCGGTAGCACATATCATACCTGACGAAAGTTGGGTATTGATGTATGTAAAACGTTGGTTAGAAATGCCTGTAAAAGAACTGACAGGTGAGATAGTAGGGAAGAATGGTAAAGGCACTCCACAAGGAGGTGTAATCAGCCCGATACTGGCAAACCTCTATCTTCATTACACGCTGGACAAATGGTTGAGTATTAAATATCCGCAGGTAAGTTTTGTGCGTTATGCAGATGATGTAGTAATACACTGCAACACAGAAGTGGAAGCGATATCAATACTGGATGCCATAAAAGTGCGATTATCTGAAGTGAAGCTATCCATAAAAGAGAGCAAAACGAAGATAGCGTACTGCAAAGACTATCGTAGGAAAGAGAAACATGAAAATGTAAAGTTTGAATTTTTAGGATTCAGCTTTCAACCAACACCGATGAAGAGCAAAAGAGATGAAGGCAAGTTATACACAGGCTATGGCGGTAAAATAAGTCCAAAGAATGAAGAGCGAATAACTGCAATAATCAGAGAAGAAAAAGCATTCAGGAATACGCATCTTGAGATAAAAGATATAGCGGACAAGATGAATGCAAGAATCAGAGGATGGTGCAACTATTACGGTCTGTTCAGCAAATATCATGTGTTACGGTTACTGTTAAACGTTGATAAATGTTTGATAAAGTGGATAAGAAACAAATACAGGCTAGGTTATCGAAAAGCATTAAGTAAACTCATGATGATAAAACAGGAAAACCCAACACTGTTTTATCATTGGGAAATGGGAATTGTACAAAAGTTAAAAAGATAACACGAGCCGTGTGATGGGAGACTATCAAGCACGGTTCTGTGAGAGGCTTAGGGGTGAAATTCCCCTTTGCCTACTCGGCGTTCTCTGTATTTGTATTAAAAATACGCTGTTTAACTCAATGTCTCTGTTTCTCTGCGGTTAAATGTATTCTGTATTTATTAATAGTATTCTTTCCAAAAAGTGTAAGATAAATAACCACTGATTTTGAACAGCCTAGTTTAAAGGTTTTATTAGGGGACTCTTTACCTGTAATAACCTGCTCTCATAAACTTAGTGGAAAAGTAGCTAAAGGGCTTACTGATAAAGGATTCTGTGCAACTAAGAAATTACATTATTATGGAGTTAAGATACATTTACCTGGATTGAACAGAGCCTCTACTATACCATTTCCACAGTATATTGAAGTTAAGCCGGCAAGTGTTCACGACTTAACAGCTTCAAGAGATATTTTAGAAATAATAAATGCTGATGTAAGTATTCTGGATAAAGCTTATGCTGATACCGACTTAGCAAAACTAATGCAGGAAAAATAATAGTATATTACTTACACCCATCAAGGATAAGAAGGGGTGGGAGGCATTACTAAACAAAGAGATTTAGCATTTAATGAACTTTTTAATAAGGCTGTATCTTCAGTTAGACAACCAATAGAATCTTTATTTAACTGGATAAATGAGCTGACTCAAATTCAAAATGCTTCAAAAGTCAGGTCTGAAAATGGGCTTAAACTTCACTTGTATGGAAAAATAACAGTAGCATTAATGAAATTGACCAGTTTTTAACCCTTGATTCGCATAAATTATATAAAAAAAGTATTTACTCAACCGTTCCCGCAAACGATAGCGTAGAAAAGTAAGTAAATACAAGGCTTCAAATTTGTTTGTGATAAAAAATAGCTTGTTCTTTGGTATCTCAAATAATTGCTATATGTTATTAAATAAAGAAGTTTTTCCTGCTTATCGTCAATTTCCTGAAAAAGTTTTACAGTTTGGCGAAGGTAATTTTCTACGTTGTTTTGTTGACTGGATGTTTAATGAGTTGAACAAAAAAACTGATTTCAATGGATCTGTAGTGGTAGTTCAACCTATTGATAAAGGAATGGTTAATATGCTCAATGATCAGGATGGTCTTTATACTTTGTATATGCGAGGGTTAAAGAATGGTGAAGCATTAAGTACTCATGAAACTATTAATATTATCAGCAGAGGCATTAATGCATATGAAGATTTTGGAGCTTATATTGCTACTGCCGAAAACCCCGATATGCGTTTTGTAATTTCCAATACAACAGAAGCTGGTATTGCTTATGATGAAAATGATACAGCCGATTTAACACCCCCTAATTCATATCCGGCTAAATTAGCAGTATGGTTGTATCATAGATTCAATCATTTTAATGGTGATGTTACTAAAGGAATGCACATTATTCCATGCGAGCTGATAGATAAAAATGCCGATCATTTAAAAGAATACATTCTTAAACTTTCTGCAAGATGGGGGTATAATGATGGGTTTGTTTCTTGGTTGAATGATGCCTGTACATTCAGTAATACACTTGTAGATAGAATTGTTCCTGGTTATCCAAGAGAAAGAATTGCAGAAATTACTGCTGAACTTGGATATGAAGACAGGCAGGTTGTAGAAGGGGAACATTTTCACCTTTGGGTTATTCAGGCATCAAAAGGATTGGAAAAAGAACTTCCTTTCCCTTCTATTGGATTAAATGTATTGTATGTAAATGATATTACGCCATATAAAACCAGAAAGGTTCGTATTCTGAATGGTGCTCATACTGCATTGGTTCCTGTTGCATATTTATATGGTATAGATACAGTAAGGGAATCAGTGGAACATCCTGTGGTGGGTAAGTTTCTGAATGATGCTATTTTCGATGAAATTATTCCTACATTGGATTTATCTAAAGAAGAACTGGAACAATTTGCTAATGAAGTAATTGACAGGTTCAAGAATCCTTTCATCAAACATCAATTGATGTCAATATCTTTAAACTCATGGGCTAAATTTGAAACAAGAGTTTTGCCTTCTATTCTGGAATATATCAAACGTAAGAATGCTATTCCTCAAAAACTAACTTTCTCTTTAGCCGCTACAATTGCTTTCTACAGAGGAAAGAGGGGAGAAGCTGATATTGCTTTGAATGATGATGCTGCATTGATGACTTTGTTGAAAGATGCCTGGTCGAAATATGATGGTTCTGACGCATCATTAAAGATTGTAGTATCTGAAGTATTGGGATATGATAAAAACTGGAAACTTGATCTGAATACTATTCCAGGATTAACAGATACAGTTACTACACACTTAACAAATATTATAAATAAAGGAATGCAACAGGCTGTAGAAGCCCAGGTGTCTTAATATATAAATTAAATAATTAGAATAATGAAAGAACTGATTAAGATTAATTCCAACGACAATGTTGTGATAGCCCTTCGTAATTTTACTGCAGGCGAAACCATTGAAGTGGAAAATGACAAAATTGTTCTCTTGAATGATATTGAAAGAGGACATAAGATTGCCCTTAGAGATATTGTAGCAGGAGAAGATATATTGAAATATGGTTACCCGATTGGTATATCTGTTGCTCCGATTAAAAAAGGTGAACATGTTCATGTTCAGAATGTAAAAACAAAACTTGGAGATGTATTCGAATATACATACTCCCCCTCTTTCAGTAACTTACCACACCAGAACAAACATTTAAACTTTCAGGGTTACAGAAGATCAAGCGGCGAAATAGGTATCCGTAATGAAATATGGATTGTACCAACTGTTGGTTGTGTAAATGGAATAGCAGAACAAATTATCCGTGAATTTAAAGCTGAACTAGGTGGTGAATTAGAAGTTGATGGGATAGAAGTATTTAAACACAACTATGGTTGTTCTCAGTTAGGAGATGATCATAAAAATACAAGAACAATTCTTTCTGATATTACTATGCATCCTAATGCAGGTGGTGTGCTTGTACTTGGCCTTGGTTGTGAAAATAATAAAATTGATGAGTTTGAACAAGGTCTTGGCAACTATGATAAAAGCAGAATTAAATTTCTTTCAACTCAGAAGGTGCAGGATGAAGTAACTGATGCTATTACTTTATTAAAAGAAATATATGAAGTAGCTAAAAAAGATAAAAGAGAATCAGTTCCTTTGTCTGAATTGAAAGTTGGATTGAAATGTGGTGGTTCTGACGGTTTGTCGGGTATTACAGCTAATCCATTAGTGGGTTATTTCTCCGACTTCCTTATTGCTCAGGGAGGTACCACTACACTGACAGAAGTTCCTGAAATGTTTGGTGCAGAAACTATTCTGATGAACAGATGTATCAATCACGATGTTTTTGATAAAACAGTTCATCTGATTAATGACTTTAAACAATATTTTATTGATCTTAAACAGCCTATCTACGAAAACCCATCACCGGGCAATAAAGCAGGAGGTATTACCACATTGGAAGACAAATCTTTAGGATGTACTCAAAAGGGTGGAATAGCAACAGTTGTAGATGTACTGAAGTATGGAGAAAGATTGAAGACCAAAGGATTAAATCTTTTAAGTTCTCCAGGTAATGATCTTGTATCTACTACAGCATTAGGAGCTGCAGGATGTCATATTGTATTATTTACAACAGGTAGAGGAACACCATTTGGTAGTTTTATTCCTACATTGAAAATAGCAACCAATTCGGACCTTGCTGCAAGAAAACCACATTGGATTGATTATAATGCAGGGCCATTGGCAGAAGATAAATCATTCGATCAGGGTTTGGAAGAACTGGTTGATAAAATTATAAGAGTGGCTAGCGGAGAAAAAGCTAACCATGAGAAATCTGGCTTCAGAGAAATAGCCATTTTTAAAAGCGGAGTTACACTTTAAACCAGAAGTTGTAGTAACAAGAGACTCTCCTCAATTCATTTTGGGGAGAGTTTTTTATTAATGAGTTTTTAAAAAAGAAATTTGAAAATACAGATATTAATGTGTTAATTTGTATGCCTTTAAGGTATTCTTTAATAACCCGGCAATAGTCATCAGACCAACACCACCAGGCACAGGTGTAATGGCAGATGCCTTTTCAGCAACTTCATTATATGCAACATCACCTTTAATTCTGAATCCCTTAGCTGCAGTTGTGTCAGGAACACGGGTAATGCCTACATCTATAATTACAGCACCTGATTTAACCATATCGGCAGTAAGAAAACCTGGTTTACCAAGTGCTGCCACAATGATGTCTGCTTGTAAACAAAGTTCTTTAAGATTGGTAGTATGAGAATGGCAAAGTGTAACTGTGCAATTGCCGTAAGCAGTATTGCCACTTAGCAGAATACTCATTGGACGTCCTACTATATTACTTCTGCCAATTACAACAGCATGTTTGCCTTTTGTCTCAATTTTATAATACTCCAGCATTAGCATGATACCATATGGAGTAGCAGAAATAAATGTATCCAGTCCCGAAACTAATTTTCCTACATTGGTAGGATGAAAACCATCTACGTCTTTATCAGGATGGATGAATTCAATTACTTTTTCAGTATTAAGATGTTTTGGAAGTGGTAGCTGAACAAGTATCCCATCAATCAATGGATTATTATTCAGTTTTTCAATTTCATTTAATAAATCACCTTCATCAATTGTGGTATCAAATCGGATTAAACTGGATTCAAATCCGATCTCCTCACAATTTTTCACTTTACTGGCTACATAAGTTTCACTGGCACCATCATTACCAACAAGGATTGCAACCAGATGGGGTTTCCTTCCACCTGAATTAATGATGTCTTCAACGCTTTTCTTGAGTGATTCTCTAACTGAAGCGGATGCTGTTTTGCCGTCTAATATGATCATGATTTTGCAAATGTAAATTTAAAACTGAACATTATTTAATTTTGATAGCACAATGTTTTTAATGCTGATTTATCAATAATAACTCTGACAGAATAACTTCTTTGAACCCAATAATACAAACTTAGTCAAATTGGTTTTTAATAAAAGAGTCAGTTTCAAATTGTGTTTTTTTTTGAATCTGACTCATATATTAAATCATTATTGAACTTTATTTAACTTAAAATTCCTGCATTATGAAGTTTATCTATATTCTTTCTGTGATGCAATATCTTATGTGCAATAGCATATAGTATTGGTAATATTAATAATGTAAGTATTGTAGAAGTTATTAATCCACCAATAACAACAGTTGCCAAAGGTTTTTGACTTTCACTTCCAATACCGGTTGATATTGCTGCAGGTAAAAGTCCAATAGCTGCCATTAATGCCGTCATTACAACTGGTCTTACCCTTGAAATAACTCCCTGAAGTAATGCATCGTCTAAACTCATCTTAGCTTCCAGATTTTTTCTGAAAACACTTATCAGAATTACACCATTCTGAATACATATCCCAAACAGTGCAATAAATCCAATTCCTGCACTGATGCTAAAATTTATTCCTCTTAAATGCAGCGCTAGTATTCCTCCAATTAATGCAAAAGGTACATTTAATATAGTCAGTATTGAATCTTTTACATTTCCAAAAGTGATAAACAAAATCAGGAATATAGCCAGTAAACAAATAGGAACTACATCAGATAGTGTTTTAGAAGCTCTTTGCTGGTTTTCAAATTCTCCATTCCAGGTCATAGAATAACCATAAGGAAGATTTACTGCTGCTTCTACCTTTTGCTGAGCTTCTTTTATAGTACTTCCAAGATCTCTTCCTCTTACTGAAAACTTTACAGGAATATATCTGGAATTATTATCTCTATAAACAAATGCTGGTCCTGTAAGTGTTCTGATAGTAGATATCTGACTGATAGGGATCTTTGTGCCATCCTGTGTTGGAATCATTAATTGTTCAATCTTTTCCCTTGTATCTCTGAATTCCTTCTGGTAACGTATTCTGATATCAAATTTACGCTCACCTTCATATAGTTTTGTGGCTTCTTTACCTCCAATTGCCATTTCAATTACACTTTGGGCATCGGCAGTATTTATACCATATAAAGCCATCTTATCCTGATCCAATTCTATACGAAATTCTGGTTGTCCAAGATTCCTCAATACACCTAAATCTTCTACACCCTGAATCTTTGATAACACTGTCTGAACTTTATTGGCAAGGTTATCCAGTGAATCGAAATCGGGGCCAAATATTTTTACTGCAAGAGAAGCAGGGATACCTGCTACAGCTTCTTCAACATTATCTCTGATAGGTTGAGAATAGTTAAGTAATAAACCTGGGATTTTACTTAATTGTTTATCCATACTATCTATCAGATTGTCTGTAGTAACCCCTTTTGGCCAATCTTCTTTTGGTTTCAGATCTACTGCAATTTCTACGTTAAAGAAACCCTTTGGATCGGTTCCGTCGTTTGTTCTGCCTATTTGTGATAAGGTATGTTTTACTTCAGGAAACTTTCTTAATATAGAAGTAATTTTGTCGGAAATTTCCTTCGATTGACTTAATGATGCACTCATTGGTAACTGTGACTTTACCCATAATGCTCCTTCATCTAATTCAGGAAGGAATTCACTTCCAAGGAATTTTGCAGATAAGAAAGTTAGCGTCATAAAGGAGAATGCAATTATCAGACTTGTCTTTTGAAAATTATATGCTTTTAAAAACAAGTACTTCACTCCGTTTTCAAAGAAAGAAACAATGGGATTATGTCTTTCTCTTACATTTTTTCTTAATAATATACTTGATAAAGCCGGTACAAGTGTTAAGGTAAATATTAATGCTCCTAATAAAGCAAAACCTAATGTATAGGCTAATGGAGCAAACATTTTACCTTCTACTTTCTGGAAAGCAAATATTGGAATCAGGCAGGTTATAATAATCAGTTTCGAAAAGAAGATGGCTTTACCCATTTCTGTTCCTACCTGTTTGAATAATCCAAGCTTTGCAAGTTTATTAAACTTCACCATGCCAACCTCTTTGGCTTTATGGTCTAATGCTACAAACAGACCTTCTACCATCACAACAGCACCATCAATGATGATACCGAAATCCACTGCCCCCATACTCAGTAGATTAGCGGTCATACCTTTCAGTCGCATACACATGAATGCAAATAATAAGGCCAATGGTATAATAATACTCACAGTTACTGTTGTTCTCCAGTCAGCCATAAACAACAGTACTATACAGGTTACCAGTATTATACCTTCTATCAGATTATGGATAACTGTATGCGTAGCATAATCCATTAATATTGTTCTGTCATAAAATGTTTCAAGATGTACATCTTTAGGAAGAACCGACTTGTTTAGTTCGGCTACTTTAGCATGTATATTTTTTAATACTTCTTCCGCATTTTCACCCTTTCGCATTACTATGATTCCTTCAATTGCATCACCGATGGTATCTAATGAAACCTGCCCCAGTCTTGGTTTCCCTGCTTCCTGTACCTGAGCAACATTCTTTACCAGTATTGGCAATCCATTAATCTTAGTGATGATTACATTGTTGATTTCATCAATACTGTTCAATAAACCAATTCCTCTGACAACATAAGCCTGACCGTTTTTTTCAATAATATCACCACCTACATTAATATTACTCTTTGCTACTGCATTATATACGTCCAGTGAACTCATGCCGTATTTAGTCAGATAGTTTGGATTAACCCTGATTTCGAAACTCTTTTCTTCTCCACCAAAACAATTTACATCAGCTACTCCGGGTACCGATTTAAACTGTCTGTCAAGTACCCAGGTTTGTAAGGTATAAAGGTCTCTGATGTTTCTGATCTTACTCTTTAATGTATAACGGTATATTTCCCCTGTTGGTCCATAAGGTGGTTCTACTTCTGGATTTACCCCTTCTGGCAAATCAACATTCATTATCCTGCTCATAACCTGCTGACGGGCAAATGCATCATCTACATCATCATCAAAAATCAATCTGACATAGCTTAATCCAAATGAAGAGGTTGTTCTCAGATTAGCTTTCTTCTGAACAGAGTTTAACACCGTTTCCAATGGGATGGTCACAAACTTTTCTACTTCTTCAGCACTTCTTCCAGGCCATTGGGTGATGATGATAATCTGTGTATTGGTTACATCCGGAAATGTTTCAATAGGTGTATTCTTATAACTGTAATATCCAATGACGCCCAACACCGCTGTAAGAAAAAATACAAAATACCGGTGTCTGAGAGAAAAGTGAATGATGTTATTAATAAACTTATTCATAGTTACTCCTTAAATTGTTCTGTTAATGTAATTGGGTTAGTTATTCAGGAGCTTTTGAAATAGTATAAGCTGATTATGCACAATAATTTTATCTCCGGCTTTCAGGCCATTGCTGATATAGGTTTTATCACCTGTATTTTTAATAGGAGTTACTTCATCAATTTCCATATTACAATCGTTATGATAAACCACTACAAAAACCTTTCCATTTTGATCAATCAATGCTTTTTGTGGTATGCATACTGCACTGCTGTTTTCGGTATTGGTAACAATTACTTTAGTAAACATTTCAGGTTTCAGCAACATGTTTTCATTGTTAAGCCTAATCCTTACTTTCATTACTTTATTGGTTGGGTCCAGCACTTCACTGATCTTTTCTATTTTACCGTTCAATACTTTATCAGGATAAGCAAGTGTAGTTACTTTTACATTATATCCTTCTTTTACTTTTGGAATGTCTGCTTCAAAAACATTGGCCATAACCCATACATCTTTCAGATCAGATATTGTAAACAGATAATCACCCATATCAGATCGCAGATAATTGCCTGCATTAACTTTCTTCTCAACAATATATCCTGAAATAGGGGATACGATATTGTATGTGCCACCTGAACTGGTGTTAGCACCTCCATTGATACTAAGTTGAGATTCTATCTTCCTCTTGGCTGCCAGAGATTTTTCATAATTCTGTTTAGCTTCATTTACTTCTTTTTCACTGGCTATACCATTTTTATAAAGACTTTCGGTATTGTCCATTTGTCTTTTTGCAATAGCTACATCAGCGTTGGCACTGGTAAGGTCCGAATAGTTGCCGGCAATGTCAGCACTCCTTACCACTGCCAGTATCTGACCAGTTTCTACTTTATCGCCAAGGGTAACTTTACAATCTATTACATGCCCACTGCTTCTTGGGTATACTTTGATAACTTTGTTTTCATCAAACGATACTTCGCCACTTAATTGTATTTCATCTTCCATGGCACTTGTTCTGGCAGAATCTATTTCAATCATTTTCTTTGCAGTATCACTCAGACAAAAATTAGTAGGTTCTGTTTTTTCTTCTGTTTTATGTTCTTTACAGGAGATAAAAAAAAACAGCAATTCCAATAAAAGCAATATGTTTCAAATTCATAGTATAAAATGTTTAGTTAGTAACTACCAGCAACTATTTCAAATGTCTTGAACTAATGACTTGTTTAGCTACGCAAAGTAAACTTTTTATAATTAAAATGAGTTTAAAGAGATCGTTTTTATCTTTTTATATTTTAATAAGTCAGTGTCTGCATAATTTAATCTTTAAATTTGCATTAAGCAAACTTTAGCTGGTTATACTAATTTTGAACAATTATGATTAAGAAAGCAATAAAACAAAATATCAGAATGTTTCGTGTAATAGTTGTTCTTGTAATGGTTACTTATACCTGCTCTCTTAAAAGTCAGACTATTGCTGATACTCTTTCTCTTGATATTCAAAAACTAGAGAAAAGATTTATCGACAGCAACTTTCTTTTACTCGCCGCCCATTTCAATGTAGATGCTCAGAAAGCATTGATTGAACAGGCTAAAGTATGGCAGAACCCTACCATCAATACCGACTTCATGATGGGGGCTGATGGTAAGTTCTTTAATTATGGAAAATATGATGACGGAAAAGGCGGACATTTCTTTGGACAATATTATGTACAGGTTCAGCAATTAATAATGACTGCAGGCAAAAGGGGCAAGCTGATTAATATGGCTACAACAAATGCTAAACTCAGTGAACTGCAGATGCAGGATGTGATGAGAAATCTTCGTTATCAGTTGCACCAGGATTACTATAATCTGAGTCAGCAACTGACATTATTGCAGTTATACAACGAGCAGGAATTTCAGTTAGATAGATTATTGTCCGGTATGAAAGCGCAATTAGGGGTAGGGAATATTGCTCAGAAAGATCTGGTTCGGATTCAGGCATTATCCATTGCCTTACAACAGGATAAGACTGATCTGGAGAAATCTATTGCCGATACACAGAATGATCTGAAAACATTATTGCAGATAAAGGATACCAGAACATTTATAAAACCTACAGGAGATTCTTCTGCTACAAACCTGCCTCAGGATGGTCTGGATAAACTGATTAACCAGGCTTTACAAAGCAATCCTAATTATATTCTTCAGCAGACCACTACTACCTATCAGCAGCAGAACCTTGCTTATCAGAAATCCTTACGTAATCCGGATGTTACACTGGGACCAAACTTCGATCGTAATTCAAACTTTGCTCCCAATTATGTTGGCTTGGGTGTTTCCCTGCCTTTGCCGGTATTCAATAAAAATCAGGGCAATATCAAGTCAGCACAATATACTATTAAGCAACAGCAGGCTGTTACCCGGAACGCCGAAACTGAATTGGTGAATAATGTCAGCAATGCTTATGAAAAGCTGGTATTAACGGTAAAACAGAACAGTAGTTCGCAGCAATCTTTTTATAATCAGTATGAGGTTATTTACAACAATATGCTGGATAGTTACAGGAAACGAGAAATCAATTTACTCGAGTTTCTCGATTTCTACAACGATTACAACTCTTCTCAACAGCGCCTTCTTCAGCAGAAATTAAATCTTCATCTTGCCGAAGAAGAACTGAATTACCAGATAGGTAAATAAGTAAAAAGTCAAAAGTAAAAAACATAACACCAGTGTACTCACATAATAAAAAATACCGTTTAACCAACCAGTTAAACGGTATTTTTCATTAGAATACTTTAAACAGTATTAATTCTGTATTCATTGCCGGATTGTCAAATTATCCAATTGTCACATTTGTATTCATTATCACATCATCACATTATCAAATTATCACATTAGTTAAATGTGCATTCCCTTACTGATATAAAATATAATTTTCTCTATCTCCGGTATGCTTTCAAACAAGTCTCTGTAACTGTTGATCACAAAGTATTTGTCCTGAAACTTATCGATAAAGTATTTAGTATTAAATGTGTTTTCAACACCATATAATACTCTTGACGGAATAGTAGATTCTATACAGTATTCTGTTTCCCCATACGACGATAAAATACCTGCTCCATATGCCTTTAATTTCTTGTTCTCGTGTATCAGTCCAAACTCTACTGTAAACCAGTATAGTCTGCCCAACAGTTCTATAATCCAGTCATCTTCAATATGTTCCAATGCAATCCCTGCAAGCAGTTCCAGGAAATTACAGAAGTCTTTATTGGATAATAAAGGGATATGTCCGAATACATCATGAAACATATCAGGTTCTTCCAGATAATCCAGTTGACTCATCTTTCTCAGCCAGGTAGTGGCACAGAATTCTTTTCTCGAAAGATGTTCAAAGAAAGGTTTCTTGTCTATCAGTCCAGGTACCACATAAATCTTCCATCCTGTAGCCTTTGCCAGTCTTTCATTTACTTCATCAAAATTCGGAATTCTCTTAGCCTCAAAACCACATACTTCCATTCCTTTTATCACAGCTTCCGAAGCATATTTATTGATGCGTACCATCTGACGCGTGTACAATGTTTCCCATACTAAATGATCTTCTGCCGTGTACAAATCATACTCTTGTTTCATACGCAATTTTTGTTTCGTTTATTCTTTAAATTATGTTTTTGAATGATCTTATGCGAACAATCGTTAGCAATTATAGGGATTTTATTTTCTCCGCAAATTAAAAGGGAAAAACTTTTTTCAAAGTCCCTCCCTTTTAAGAGTGAATTCTGGAAATTATCCATTAATCATTAATTAAGCTTCCTGCAAAAACGAATATCTGTAATCCGTAGGTGGATTAAAGGTTTCTTTTACAGTTCTTGCACTCAGCCATCTGTACAGGTTCAGCATACTTCCGGCTTTATCATTGGTGCCGCTGGCTCTTGCACCACCAAATGGCTGCTGACCAACAACTGCTCCTGTTGGCTTGTCATTGATATAAAAATTACCGGCAGCATTGCGTAAGCCATGAGTTGCTTTTTCAATGGCATAGCGGTCGTTCGCTATAACCGATCCTGTAAGTGCATAAGGCGAAGTAGAGTCTACCAGTTTAATCACGCCATCAAAATCATTTTCATCATAAACATATATGGTCAGCACTGGCCCGAATATTTCTTCACAGATACTCTTGTAGTCAGGCTTCTTAGCTTCTATAACGGTAGGCTGTATAAAGAATCCTTCAGTTTTATCATAATGACCACCAGCCACTATTTCAGCATCATCGCTTTTAGCGGCAGCATCTATATACGATACTATATTGTCGAAACTTTTTTCGTCAATAACGGCATTGATAAAGTTGGTAAAGTCTTCGGTTGTACCCATCTTAAACGAGTTGATACCACTTACCAGTTTAGCCTTGATACTCTCTGCAAGGTTCGATGGAATATACGCTCTTGAAGCAGCAGAACATTTCTGTCCCTGATATTCAAATGCACCTCTCAGCAAGGCTGTTGCACATACATCCGCATCAGCGGTAGGATGTATCAGTACAAAGTCTTTACCACCGGTTTCCCCTACAATTCTTGGATACGATTTGTAGTGATTCATATTCTTACCAATGGTTTCCCACATGTTATTAAAAACCCCTGTCGATCCGGTAAAGTGTACTCCGGCAAATTCTTTATGATTAAAACAGATCTTACCAATAGTTGGACCATCCACATATATCAGGTTAATCACTCCATCAGGTAGTCCGGCTTCTTTCAGAATGCGCATAAACATCTGTGCCGAATAAACCTGAGTGTTGGCACATTTCCAGACTACCACATTGCCGCACATGGCCGCACTGGTAGGCAGGTTGCCACCAATAGCAGTAAAGTTGAAAGGCGTTACGGCCAGCACAAATCCTTCCAACGGACGGTATTCACTTCTGTTGTGCATGCCATCGCCACTGATAGGCTGTTGTTTATAAATTTCGCTTAGGAAATGTACATTAAATCTAAGGAAGTCTATCAGTTCGCAGGCACTGTCTATTTCGGCCTGATACACGTTTTTACTTTGTCCCAACATGGTAGTACCGTTCATGAAGCTACGGTATTTGGTAGCAATCAGGTTAGCCGCTTTCAGAAATATGGCTGCTCTGTTTTCCCAGTTCATGGTACTCCAGCTTTCTTTGGCAGCAAGGGCAGCTTCTATAGCCATTTCCACATGCGATGCATCGCCGGCAGAGAAATGTCCCAGTACATGTTTTCTTTCGTGAGGAGGATGCATAGCCACTTTACGTTCGGTACGCACTTCTTTATTCCCAATATACATCGGTACATCTATTGTCTGCGATTTCAGTAAAGCAAGTGTTTGTTTGATAGCCGCTTTTTCAGCACTACCCGGAGCATAATTCAGTACGGGCTCGTTTACCGGCAAAGGGTAAGAGAAATATCCTGTATTCATAAACTTATATTTTAATAATGGCAAATTAATGGTTAAATGTACAAATAATAAAATTGCAGCCTTTCTTTATTAGATAATTTAAAATTAATAGCAAATAAAAACAGTCAGTAAAAGGATTCATTTTTAGTTCATATCAATTGTATTTCATTAAACATTTGTATTAGCTAAAGGCTAAAGACCAATAGCTAAAAGCCTGTATTTTGTATTCAATTAGCACATTAGCACATCAGCATATTAGCTAATTACCCCCCTCTCCCTTACTTTCGCCACAATGCAACAGAAAAATTATTCCATCAGTCAGATACTTTCCAATCTGAAAATAGATGCACTCAACGAAATGCAAAAGGCTTCTATAGATGCCAGCGAAAAGCATTCCGACGTTATATTATTGTCCGCAACCGGCACCGGAAAGACACTCGCTTTTTTATTACCTGTATTATCTTTGATAGATGAATCAAGCCTTCTTACGCAGGCTATGATTATAGTTCCTTCCCGCGAACTGGCTTTACAGATAGAGCAAGTTGTTCGCAGTATGGGCACCGGTTTTAAGGTTACCTGTTGTTATGGAGGACACAAAAGGGAAACCGAAGAAAACAATCTGATTCAGCCTCCTGCTTTAATAGTAGGTACTCCCGGCAGAATTGCCGATCATATTCGCAGAGGAAACATTACCGTAGATAGTATTCAGACCCTGGTAATGGATGAGTTTGATAAGTTGCTGGAACTGGGTTTCCAGGATGAGATATCTTTTATCATCAGCTCGTTGCCGAATGTTCAGAAGAGAATGCTGACTTCTGCTACGCCGGGTTTGCAGATTCCCGACTTTGTTGGTCTGAAAGAGCCTGCTAAAATCAATTTCCTTTCGGAAGAAGATATTGCCAACAGTAATACGGCTATTCAAACCGTATTGTCTGATGATAAAGATAAATTAGAAACACTTTTCCGTTTGCTTTGTATGCTGAACAGTCATTCGGTGATTGTATTCTGCAATCATCGTGAATCGGTAGAACGTACAAGCGATTTATTGTTCGAAAAAGGTATTTACAATCAGTTTTACCATGGAGCAATGGAACAGCAGGAACGCGATAGTGCTCTTTGCAAATTCAGGAATGGCAGTACCAATATACTGGTCACTACCGATCTTGCATCCCGTGGACTGGATATACCGAATATCCGTTATATCATTCATTATCATCTGCCACATACCGAAGATATTTTTGTGCATCGTAATGGTCGTACCGGCAGAATGGATGCAAGTGGTACTGCTGTATTGATTCTGGGGCCGGAAGAAAAACTTCCTTCTTATATTACACAGAATGTAGAAGTACTGCAATTGCCTGAAACAATTGAAATTCCCGACAAGCCAAAGTGGACTACACTGTTCATTGCTGCCGGTAAGAAGGATAAAGTAAATAAGATAGATATAGTAGGTTTCCTGTCGAACAGAGGACAATTGAAGAAGGAAGATATTGGCCTGATAGAAGTAAAGGATTTCTTCTCCTTTGTGGCTATCAGAAAGAACAAAGTGGGGCCTGCACTGCAACTGATTAAAAACGAAAAGATCAAAAACAAGAAGGTGAAGATTGAAGTGGCGAAGTAGTTAATAATTATGAATTAGGAATTATGAATTAGGAGTTAATACAATTGGCGAAAGGAATTCTGATTTATATCAACATTTTGGGTATATTTAAAGAATAAGTTTTAAGGGCATTTCTTTTTATTTGCAGCTTAGATAATACAAATGAATTATGGACAATAATACAACTACTCCTGAAAAGGTGCATGTGCTGATTATAGGATCGGGACCTGCAGGATATACTGCGGCTATTTATGCTGCCCGTGCGAATATGAAACCTGTTTTATATCAGGGAATACAACCGGGAGGACAACTGACTATTACTACCGAAGTAGAAAACTATCCGGGTTATCCCGAAGGTATTCAGGGGCCCGAAATGATGGTGGATTTCGAGAAACAGGCAAAGCGTATGGGAGCCGATATCCGCTGGGGTATTGCTACAAGTGTTGATTTCTCTGAAAGACCTTTTAAAGTAACCATTGATGAAGAACATTTAATCATCGCCGATGCCGTTATTATCTGTACAGGAGCTTCGGCTAAATGGCTGGGACTCGAAAGTGAACAACGACTGAATGGTTTTGGTGTGAGTGCCTGTGCTGTATGCGATGGTTTCTTTTTCCGTGGAAAAGATGTGGCTATAGTAGGAGCTGGGGACACTGCTGCCGAAGAAGCTTTGTATCTTTCCAAGCTTTGTACAAGCGTACACATGATTGTTCGCCGCGATGCGATGCGTGCAAGTAAGGTAATGCAGGATAGAGTGCTGAATACGCCTAATATAAAAGTGTACTGGAACAGTGTGACCGACGAAGTACTGGGCGAAACCAAAGTACATGGTGTAAGAATAAAGAATACCGAAACCAATACCACAGAAGATGTGGCTGTACCGGGCTTCTTTGTGGCAATAGGACATAAACCTAACAGCGATATCTTTAAGCCATGGATTGAAATGGATGAAACCGGTTATATTACTACCATCCCTGGTACTACAAAGACAAATGTAGCAGGTGTATTTGCTGCGGGTGATGTGCAGGACAAAAACTACAGACAAGCTGTTACAGCAGCCGGCAGTGGCTGTATGGCGGCACTGGATGCTGAAAGATACATTACGTCAATGGGTAATTGATAATGGATAATTTGAATTCAGGATACAATTATTGAATTGATCAGGAGGATTGAATAAAGAGAGCCCCATCGGATGGAATCTGATGGGGCTCTTGCTTTTGTATTAATATATTTTGGATCTTAGTACATGACAAAATTTAAAATAAGCCTAAAAGAGTACTCCTAGACAATAAACAAAGCCTTAATAGCATTATAGTTAGAAGAAAATTACCACATCTACTTCTAATGGCAAATACTACTAAGGCAGAGAGCAAATATAGTTTACTGGAAACAAATTTAAAAGGACAACTTAACTGGCAACGAGCCAGAATCAATTGTTTGGTATTAATGATTACTGCTATTTGTAAAGTTAAAACAGTATGTTTTGAACGTTTGGCAGAAGCGATGGACAGTGAAGCTAAGGTTACATCACGCCATCGTAGAATACAGCGATTTTTTGCAGGCTTTCTGATAGATAAAGATCTGATATCAAAGTTTCTGTTTTCGTTATTGCCTCATCAAACTGATTTAACTTTAAGTATAGATAGAACTAACTGGAAATTTGGGAAAACAGATATTAATATATTCATGCTAAGTGTCTGTTATGATGGTATGGCAATGCCTGTTATGTGGACGATGCTTCCGAAAAAAGGCAACTCTAATTCACTGGAGCGTATTGATTTAATAGAAAGGTTTATCAGATTATTTGGAAAGAATTGTATTGCATCTGTAGTGGCAGACCGTGAGTTCATCGGAGACAAATGGCTTTCATGGCTAAGTTTGAATTCACTACCTTTCCATATTCGTATCCGTGATAATATGTGGTTTGGAAAGCCAAATGGGGAACTGCTTAAAATGAGTTGGATACTACAGGGACAAAAGCTTTATACGATATACAATCATCCCAAAATGTTATTTCTGGACAATAATCTGGTATATGTTTCCGGCATGAAACTTCAAAATAATGAATACCTGATTATTGTTTCATTCAATAAACAAGAGGAGGCTATTTCCAGTTATAAAGACAGATGGCAGATTGAAACTATGTTTAAGGCTTTTAAAACCAATGGGTTTAATGTAGAAGACACTCATCTCTCTGATCTGAAAAGAATAGATAAACTAATAATATTGGTCAGCATTGCATTTATTTGGGCATATAAAACAGGCATTCATATTCATCTGTATATTGAACCTATTAAATTGAAAAAACATGGAAGAAAGGCGAATAGTTTCTTTAAACTAGGACTGAGACACCTAACCAACGCTTTTTTAGTTCAATTCTATCTTATAAATAACCTGGTAAAACTTTTGTCATGTACTTAGATTTTGGATAGTAACAATCACTACCTGATAACCGAATATAAAATAAATCAATGAACGGATAGTAAACCTTGGCGGCGGCATTGAACGAACCTTAAATTGCGGACTTTTTCTGCCGCTGCAGCTCAAACTGCTTGTTAGGCGTTTGTGCATTTAGTTTGGTTTAATCCTAACTACTTTATTGTCTTGAAGTATTACTAATTCAGTTTGTTTTTGTTTTTTAAATTGAATCATTTTTTCATATGCTTTTTCAAGCCCTAAAAGTATTCGCTTGTTTATTTCTATTTGATTATCTGCCATTATAGTAGTCTTTTAGTTTATTAAATTTAACTTCCTCCATTATATTAAGATTCTTTGAATTATCTGTCTGTGCTATTAAATGATGTTTGCCAAATGAATTATCAAAAATCAATATAGCATCTACAATATCTATATAAATCTCAAACAGGTTTTTAATTCCTCTTTCATATCGTCGTTCTATTACATCTTCAGGAATATCATGTCCACCTTCTAAAACTCTTGTCTTTACTCGTTCTTTTGCTAATTCAATTGTTTGTAACCAAAAATAAAGAAGGGTTACTTTATATCCTTGTTCCTTAGCCTTTAGTATAAAACTTTTATATGATTTAGTTGATAATGTTGTCTCAAATGAAAAGCTAACACCTTTATTTAATAACTCATTTATTCTATTAAGCATTATTCTACCTGCTTCAAAGGCAACATTTTCAGGCTGAAATGGCGATAATCCCTTTGCTATTTCATCTGCATTTACAAATTCTTTACAGTCTAATGTATCAACTAATATTGTAAATGATGCAGTTGTTTTTCCTGCTCCATTACAACCTGCAATAATGTATAAATTTTTATCACTCATTATCGCAAATGTACATTCAAATTATAAACTAACATTTTAGGCTACTCGCACTTGCATGACACACAACGGACAGGTATTCGCGATGGGAGGGCAAGAATCCTCGTCCGCTTATAACCAAAGCTAAATACTGTTCCAAAAGCCAAATATAAGAACTGATGTTCAAAAGTGTTCCTTCTGCCCCAAACAGAAGCCAAAAGAAAGATCTGAAGTTGATGTTTATTCCGTCCCACCTGCTATCGTCAAATACACCTGTTGGCTGTAGGTTTTAATTTTCGCCAAACACTGTCCAATTTAATTTAATGGTTGATTCTTTTTCATACTCAGCAATTTTTGATATTATCGACTTTCTATGACCACAGCCAAGTAAAAAAACAGCTTGATTATACTGATTCTCTTTGCTGTAATTGTAAATGTTTTGAAGCATTATGTTTTCACGATTTTCAACATCCTCGTAAAAAGAGTTGTGTGGATGAAGATATAAATCTTTGTTCTTGTCAGACTCAACGATGTTTTTTTCAATAAGAATCCATTTCTCAACTAAGTCCTTGCATTTATCGCTATTGAGATAATCAAAACCTTCCCGTGCTATTAATGAGTTGTGTTCATTCTTTATTTTTTTGTATTCCGTATCCCTCTCAAATTTTTCAAACATCAACTTTTCAATCGAAGATCGATTTGGGTCGGCTATACTATCTACAGGGATATGTTCAATCTTATGGTTTTGTAAATACTTTTTGATACACATTGCTTCAATGGAAATATCACTACGATTACCATTGTATATATTGTCAAATGATTTGCTAGGCAGTTCTTCAAAAATTACATCGGGATTTATAGAATCGATGATATTATATAATTCATCAGAATTACACTTTTGATTTTCTGTGTGATGAGTTGAAACAAGTGTGATATTGTGCATATGATTTTAAGTAGTCTATACTAGCTATTAATGCTCTTTAAATTGGCGAACCGATTTCAATTCACCATTTATAAACTCAATGGTGAATTCGTCAATATATTTATTTGTCCCTTTATACTTCCATCTTTCGTGAGCCTCTCCATTTCCATAATCATTTATATCAGTTGATTGTGGTCGCCCCATTAGAATCTTGACGGAATCTTTTGGCATATATGTATGCAATTTTACTGTACCATTTTTTGTTGTGAGTTCAAATAATTGGACATTTCTTTGCTTATCAGCTTTTGTATTGGATTCACCTAAAGATTGGTTCAGATTTTTTAACGCCTTCATTCTTATTTCTTCACGAAGTCGATTTTCTTCTGTGTTTTGCGTTGCTGCGATAATATATAATACTCCGATTGTGCAAACCACCCCAAGTACAAACCCTAAGACAATTTTCAAAAATGTATTCATATAGCAATAATTTATCTCCTTTAGGTATTTTTTTGTGCTATTTTCTGCAACTTACCGCTATCGGTCGCAGCTTCGGCGGCGGCACTGAACGACCCTTAAATTGCGGACTTTTCCTGCCGCTGCCGTTCAAAAAGCTTGTTAGCGGCTGCCTATTAATTTTTTGTATCTTTCTTTCCGAAATTTTTCGTAATCAAAATCTGTCACACTGGTTTTACTTTTAGGAATAATTTTTTCAAGCAAAGCCTTCCCTTTATTATGATATAGCTTT